>Ga0075420_100000113_pt1 | contig 53492 bp, 39 predicted proteins | sample SoiMetdeltSBSDD4_FD_75296 | JGI IMG/M metagenome (GOLD analysis project Ga0075420, IMG submission 75296) | Bulk soil microbial communities from a Populus tree surrounding site in Tennessee, USA - Soil MetaG P. deltoides SBSDD4 | ecosystem: Environmental > Terrestrial > Soil > Tree plantation...
CGCTTCATCTCGGCCGGGGCCATCCAGTTGTTGGTCGGCCCCGCGTCGGCCTCGTCCGCCGAGCAGATGAACGTGCGCTCCTCGACCCGCGCCACGTCGGAGGGGTCCGTACGGGCCCAGAACGAGTTAGGGCGGCGCTGGTCGTTCAGTGGCACCAGGGTGCCGGCCGCTACCAGCTCACCCGTGAGGCGCCGCCACTCCTCCACCGAGCCGTCGCACCAGACGACACGGTCCGGGGTCGTCAGCTCGGCTACCTCGCGCACCCACGCGAGCAGCCTCGGATGTGAGGTCGGGGCGACGTCGAGCCCCTGCACGGCGGCCGGCGCAGTCATGACTAGCTCTCCTTGATGTCGGCAATGACCCGGTCGCGGCGATGAGCAGCCTCGATGCCTCGTTACCGGCCGCTTCCGCGCGATGTCCTCGGGAGTTGTGTGCTCAGCGTAGACCGCACCGCGCATACGAGCATGACCAGGTCTCGTGAAACTTTTCACAAGCTCGGTAATTTGTCCCGCAAGCTGCCTTATGTCTGTTAATATTTATTGTCTATGTTGGATGTCATAGTGCGTGCCGGTGGGCCCCTCCACAGGGTCTGACCTCGGCCCACTTGGACCGGCCGCCTGGATGACGGCCGTGGGTCATGCGTAGGCGCGGCTCTTCGGACACTTCCGGCCGCCGGTCGCAGGTAGGCTCGCGGCGTGTCCGCATCCAGCACCACGACCGTGACCCAGCGCTTCGCACCGATACGCTGGGTCACGGGATACGCCGGCCGGTTCAGCCACCTTATCCACGAGTTCGGCAAGTTCGGCGTGGTCGGTTCGGTGGCGTACGTCATCGACATCGGCCTGTTCAACCTGTGCCTGTGGGCGATGTCGTGGCTGCCGGCCAAGATCCTCGCCACCGTGGTCGCGACAACGGTGGCCTTTGTCGGCAACCGGTTCTGGACCTGGCAGCATCGGGAGCGCTCGCGCCTGTCCCGCGAGTACGGGCTCTACTTCTTCTTCAACGCGATCGGCCTCGGCATCAGCATCGCCTGCCTCTGGCTCAGCCATGACGTGCTCGGCTACTGGTGGCCCGAGACCTTCCAGACCCGGCTCGCCGACAACATCGCCGCGTACGTCTTCGGGGTGGCCCTGGGGACCCTGTTCCGCTTCTGGTCGTACCGCCGTTTCGTGTTCGTGGCCGGGCCGGCCGGGCCCGTGTCGACCTGAGGCCAGCCGGCCGGCCAACTGTCGGCCTGAAGGCCGGCGCGCGGGGGTAGCCGCCTCGTCTACGCTGGCTGTGCGGCGTCGCACACCTTCGCCCCTGCGGGGGTTGCGCCCGTCGCGTAAGGTGGCCAGGTGCGTCTTGACCGACTCGTGCCCGAGCGCTTCCGCAAGCTGTTCCACGAAGCGCTGAAGTTCGGTGCCGTCGGCGGTGTCAACGCCGTCATCAACTTCGCGGTCTTCAACGCTCTGATCCTCACGCTCTTCGCGCAGAGCCAGCTCAAGGCGAACGTGATCGCGACGGTCGTGGCCACGACAGCGTCGTACCTGATGAACCGGCACTGGACCTTCCGGCACCGGTCAAGGTCTGCCATGCACCGGGAGTACGTGCTCTTCTTCCTCCTCAACGGTGTCGGCCTGGTTATCGAGCTGGCCGTCCTCGGTGCCGCCAAGTACGGCCTCGCCCTCACCAGCATCCTCGCCCTGAACATCGCGAAGATCATCGGTGTCGGCTTCGGGACCGTGTTCCGGTTCTGGGCGTACCGGTCGTTCGTGTTCCGGGCCCTGCCCGAGCCTGAGGAGTCCTTCGCCGCGGCCGAGGCGGCGCTGGCCGGTGTCCCCGGCCCGATGGCGGCGGCCGGGCACGAGCCCGACCCGCCCAAGCAGTCGACCGCCGGCGGCCGTACCAACGGGCACGCTCCGGTGGGCCTGCGCCACGGGCCGGACCTGGTCGGGCATACGGACCAGCCCCAGCCCTACCGCGCCCGCTCGGCGCGCCGCGGCAGACGGGCCGACCTCGACGGCACGGCAATGGCCGAGCTGGACCTCAAGACCCATCCGCTGCCCGCCGCCCGCCACCGCTGACACCACCGCAAGGCAGGCGACGGCGCCGTCGGGTTAGGCTGCCCGCCGTGATGCCTGTGCGGTCCGGTACGGGCGCGGTCGCCGACCTGTTCTACGAGGATCTGGTGCCGGGACGGTCGTTCGACCTCGGCGTGGCCGTTGTCGACGGTGCGGAGATGGTGGCCTACGCCGAGCGCTACGACCCGCAGTGGTACCACGTTGACGCGCAGTCTGCGGCGGAGAGCCCGTACGGCGGCCTCATCGCGAGCGGCTTCTACACGATCAGCCTCTTCATGCGGGCGTACGTCGACAACCTGCTGTCCCGGGCCGCCGCTGACGCCTCCCCGGGCCTGGAGGAGCTGCGCTGGCTCGCCCCGGTCTACGCCGGGGACCGCCTGGCGACCCGGCTGGATGTGCTCGACCGCAGGCCGTCGGCGGCCAAGCCGGGGCTCGGCACGGTGACCTTGGCCGCCACGATGACCCGGCTCGGGGCCGACGGAGCCCCGGACACGGAGGTGCTGCGTACCCGGTTCCGGGGCTGGTTCCGCCGTCGCTGCTGAGGCCGCGGTGGGTGACCCGGCGCGGCCGTTTGGTTACTACCCGGCCGCCTGTTCGCGCCGCGCCGCGCGGAGCTCGTCGTCGCCGAGCGAGTGCTTGTCCCGGTCGGCCTCGACCAGCTCGTACAGCGTGGTCTGGACCTTCTCCACGCCCGGGATGTCGGTGAGCACCGACTGGCCCCGCTCGCCGGCCGACTCGATGGTGAGCGTGCCGCAGCCGAGGATGCGCTCGGTGAAGCTCTGGCTCATGGAGTGGTCGTTGACGCGCGCCAGCGGGATGTCCCGGCGGTCCCGGGCGAACACGCCGTGCTGCAGCAGCACCCGCTCGTTGGTGAACACGTAGTGCGTGGTCCGCCAGACCACGAACGGCCAGAACGCGAGTACGAGCACCAGCACCAGGGCTGCGGCGCCGATGGCGTACAGGCCGATGTCCCCGGCGCTGCCGTCCGGCAGCAGGATCAGCCCGGCGATGACCGCGGCGATGGCGAGGACCAGCACCAGCACCGGCCGGATCATCGCCTTCCAGTGCGGGTGCAGGTGGAGCACGACCTGCTCGTCGGTGGTGAGCACGTCATCGGGGAAAGCCACGCGAACCTCCTTGCGTGCGGTCCCGCCAGCTGCGACGCCGCGACCGCGAGGCCGGGGCTGCACGGTGCGGACCGGCAGAGTCTGTCGGCGCCGACGGTAGCGGGTGGACGGCGTGGATGGGGTCCACTAACCGTCGGACTTTGGGCACAGGTCGGTCTATGCGCACGGGTCGGACTCTGGTCGCAGGTGGACGACGTCGCCCGCGGCCACCGTCTGCACGGTCCCGTCCGGAAGGGTGACCACCAGCCGCCCGTCACCGTCCACAGTGGTTGCCGTGCCGGTCAGGTACGCCGGGCCGGGCAGCGCCACCCGGACCTCATGGCCGATGGTGGCGCACGCATCGAGGTACGCCGCCCGCAGCCCGCAGGCCGCGGCGTCCCCGCCCGCGTCGCGCCACCGCTCATACCAGCCGGCGAGGTTGCGCAGCACGGCCCGCAGCAGCGGGTCGCGGTCGGTGTGCGCGGCTCCCGCCAGCAGCAGCGAGGTGGCCCGCTCGTCGGGCAGCTCGCCGGTGCGCAGGGTCACGTTCACCCCGATGCCGACGACCACCGCCGGGTCGTCACCAGGGCCCCCCGGCACCGTCTCAGCGAGGATGCCGCCGCACTTGCGGGCGCCGACGAGCAGGTCGTTCGGCCACTTCAGCGCGGCGTCGGCGACCTCCGCCCGGGCCGCCACCGCGGCCACCACGGCGACGCCCGCGAGCAGGGGCAGCCAGCCGAACCGGGCGGCGGGCACGCCCGCCCACTCGCGCTGGACATCGGTCCCGGTGGGGCGCAGCAGCACGCTGACCGCGAGCCCCCCGCGCGCTGGCGACTCCCAGGCGCGGCCGCAGCGCCCCCGACCGGCGGTCTGCCGCTCCGCCACCACGACCAGGCCCTCCGGTGCGCCGGCGCGGGCCGCCGCCGCCGCGTCCTCGTTGGTCGAGCCGGTCTCGGCGTGCAGCCGCAGCGACGTCCACACCCCACCCGGTACGACCAGAGCCCGCCGCAGCGCGGCCTCGCCCAGCGGCGGCCGCTCCAGGTCCGTGTACGGCGAGCTGAGCACCCCGCCAGCGTAGTACCGGCCCGGCCGGCCAGCTCGGGGACGGCGGCTCCGCACCATCGCGGCGCTCGATACCATCTCGGCGTGAGCGAGCGCAACGACCGGACCGGCGGGCTCGGCACCGCCACCGCCAACCCCGTGGACCTGCACACCACAGCCGGGAAGATCGCGGACCTCGAACGCCGCATCGACGAGGCGGCGCACGCCGGCTCGGCCCGGGCGATCGAGAAGCAGCGCTCCCGAGGCAAGAGGACCGCTCGCGAGCGGATCGCGCTGCTGCTCGACGAGGGCTCCTTTGTGGAGCTGGACGAGCTGGCCAGGCACCGCTCGACCAACTTCGGGCAGGACGCCTACCGGCCGTACGGCGACGGCGTGGTGACCGGGTACGGCACCGTCGACGGCCGGCAGATATGCGTCTTCGCGCAGGACTTCACGGTCTTCGGCGGCTCGCTCGGCGAGGTCTTCGGCGAGAAGATCGTCAAGGTCATGGACCTGGCCATGAAGATGGGGTGCCCGGTCGTCGGCATCAACGACTCGGGCGGCGCCCGGATCCAGGAAGGCGTGGTGAGCCTGGGGCTCTACGGCGAGATCTTCTTCCGCAACGTACGGGCCAGCGGGGTGATCCCGCAGATCTCGCTCATCATGGGCCCGTGCGCCGGCGGCGCGGTCTACTCCCCCGCGGTCACCGACTTCACCGTGATGGTCGACCAGACCAGCCACATGTTCATCACCGGCCCGGACGTCATCAAGACCGTCACCGGCGAGGACGTCGGCTTCGAGGAGCTGGGCGGGGCGCGCACGCACAACACCAAGTCCGGCAACGCGCACTACCTCGCCGCCGACGAGGAGGACGCGATCGAGTACGTGAAGGCGCTGCTGTCCTACCTCCCCGCCAACAACCTGGACGAGCCCCCGGCCTGGGACACCCCCGCCGACCTCACGATCTCCGACGACGACCGGGAGCTGGACACGCTGATCCCGGACTCGGCGAACCAGCCGTACGACATGCACCGGGTCATCGAGCTCGTCCTTGACGACAACGAGTTCCTTGAGGTCATGCCGGTCTACGCGCAGAACATCGTGGTCGGCTTCGGCCGCGTCGACGGCCGGCCGGTGGGCGTGGTGGCCAACCAGCCGATGCAGTTCGCCGGCTGCCTGGACATCGGGGCGTCGGAGAAGGCGGCCCGGTTCGTGCGTACCTGCGACGCGTTCAACATCCCGATCCTGACCTTTGTGGACGTACCCGGGTTCCTGCCCGGCACCGGGCAGGAGTGGGACGGCATCATCCGCCGCGGCGCCAAGCTCATCTACGCGTACGCCGAGGCCACCGTGCCGAAGGTCACGGTCATCACGCGCAAGGCGTACGGCGGCGCGTACGACGTCATGGGCTCCAAGCACCTGGGCGCCGACCTCAACTTCGCCTGGCCCACCGCACAGATCGCGGTGATGGGCGCGCAGGGCGCGGTGAACATCCTCTACCGGCAGGAGCTGCGGGAGGCGGCCGACCCGGCCGCCACCCGTGCCCAGCTGGTAGAGGAGTACGAGGACACGCTGGCCAACCCCTACGTCGCGGCGGAGCGCGGCTACGTCGACGCCGTCATCGCTCCGGCCGAGACGCGGGTGCAGGTCGTGCGCGCCCTGCGCGCCCTGCGGACCAAGCGGGAGACGCTACCGCCGAAGAAGCACGGAAACATCCCGCTTTGACCTGGCCAGCGCATGCCCGGCCATGGCCACCCGGTTGCCCATCGGCACGTGGTGGCCCGACCGGCGCCCCACCAGCCATACGCCCGCCGCGGCGAGCGCCACAGCAGTGGCCCCGCCAAAAGCCCACAGCAGCACGGCGAGACCGGCGCCGGTGACCGCGAGCGCGGCATCGGCACCGACCACCAGCAGCCAGAGCAGGGCGGTTGGCTTGCTCGTACGGTTCCGGTAGCGCATCGTCGTCACCTCCTGGCGTCTCGTCGGCGATGTCGCTGATCGAGGTCATACCCAGGTGTCCGCCGATCAATGCGGCCTAAAGCACTCCTTCTTCAACGATTGGCTCCAGCAGCAGGGCGCCGCCGGCGAGCAGCGCAACCGCCGTGACCACGGCGAACAGGCCGACCCACACCAGGGCCGGGACCCGGGTGATCCGGGAGAGCTGGTCGGCGTCGGAGTTGGGCAGCCGGCCCCGCCGGCGCAGCCGTTGCAGCTCGCCGACGGGCTTCACCCCGCCCAGGAGCAGGAACCACACGCTGGCGTACGCGAACGCGGCCTGGGCGGCCGGGTCGGCGTACCAGGAGACGGCGAAGACCGCGGCGGTGGTGGCGAACACGGCGATGATGCCGTACACGTTGCGGGTCATCACCAGCGTGGCGAGCAGCAACGCGACGGCCACCCACAGCAGCAGCGTGATCCGGCCCTTGGCCAGCAACGCGGCACCGGCCAGGCCGAGCAGGGACGGGGTCACGTAGCCGGCGAACAGGCTGACCACCATGCCGAGCCCGGTCGGCCGGCCGGCGGAGAGGGTGAGGCCGGAGGTGTCCGAGTGCAGCCGGATGCCGGTCAGCCGCCGCCCGGTAAGGACCGCGAAGAGCGCGTGGCCGCCCTCGTGGGCGATGGTCACCGCGTTGCGCGCCAGCCGCCACAGCGTGCGGGTGAACACGACCACGACCGCGGCGAGGGCGGTGACCAGGACCAGCAGCGCGGGCGGGTCCGGCTGGGCGCCGAACACCCGGTCCATAAGCTCGCTCAACACGGCCGCCAGCATGCCATCGGTGAGCCAGCCGACGTGTGCCCGCTCTGTATGCCGGTGGAGGGATGCCGGTGGGCGTGGTGGCATCAGGGCCGCGGGGAACATCCCAATGTCATCGGCCACGATCAAATCGCTGCAGTGGGCCGAGGTTGAACGGTGGTGCCCCTCGGCCGCCGGGGCGGCAGCCCGCCCATCCTATACCCTTCGTCATCTTTGTCTTATTTGGCGTACGGCTCCTCGCGCCGACACGTTCTTGATCAAATCAGTTTCAGTGGAATTGGCCTTATCCGGGCCGCAGATGACCCCAATATCAGTGAAATTGATTTGATCTTGGCGTTGACGGGTCGCGGCACTGCCCGCTCGTCCCCCGCGCCCGCCTGGAAGACGCGGTTCAGCCCGTATGGATCGAGTCCGGCGTCAACGGCTACCGCGGTCGCGTAGGGGGTAGTTCACCTGACAGATCTCCTGGTCCTCGCTGTCCTGGTCCCGACTCTTCGATGGATGCGGGCCAGCGCTGCCGGAGGATGCCGGTCATGGCCGCCCCCCAGATCACCTCGCTGACCCGGCTCGGCGCCTTGGCGCGCCGCAACCGGTGGGCAGCGACACTCGCCTGCGTCATCGTCGCCGGCCCGCTCGCCCTGGTCAGCGGGTCCGCGAACCTCACCAGTGGCTCGGACAGCCCGGCCGAGAGCGCGATCAGCGTGCCGGAGCACGAGGGCGTACAGTCCCTCGACCCGAACGCCATGAAGGACATCCACTCCGCGAGCCCGGCGACCGGGGTCAACCTGGTCGCGCCGCCGGTCGCCAACGACACCGGCGATGCGACGCTGAGCTACCCGATCCAGGTGCCACCGGGGCGGCAGGGGCTGCAGCCGAGGATGGACCTCAGCTACGACTCGGGCGGCGGCAACGGATGGGTCGGGCTCGGCTGGGACCTGGCCGTGCCGACTGTGACCGTGGACACCCGGTGGGGCGTACCGCGCTACGACAGCGGGAACGAGACCGAGAGCTACCAGCTTTCGGGGCAGCCGCTGACCCCGCTCGCGCACCGCGGCCCGGTCCAGCCGCGCTCGGCCGAGCGCGTCTTCCACGCCCGGGTGGAGTCGGGCTTCGCGAAGATCGTCCGGCACGGCACGCTGCCGTCGAACTACTGGTGGGAGGTGACCGACAAGAAGGGCCTGCGCTACTTCTACGGTGGGGTGCCGGGGACTGGGCAGGATCCAGGGGCGGTGCTGGCGGACGCGGGCGGGCACGTGTTCAAGTGGGGGCTGCGGGAGATCCGTGACCTGCACGGCAACTCTGTCACGTACACCTGGGACAAGCAGGACGACCCCGGCGTACCCGGCGGCAGCGTGACCGGTTTCGAGCTCTACCCGCGCTCCGCCCGCTACACCAACGCGCCCGGCTCGGCAGGCCGCTACCTGGTCACCTTCGTCCGGGACCGGGAGCTTCCCGGCTGGGTACGCCGGCCGGACATCACCATCGACGGGCGCAACGGCGCCCTGCGGGTCGTGGCCGACCTGCTGCGCCGGGTCGACGTGTCGCTGGACGGCACGGTCGTACGCAGCTACGACCTGACCTACCGGGAGGGCGCCTTCGGCAAGATGCTGCTCGCCTCGGTGACCCAGCGCGGCGAGCACGGAGTCGTGTTCAACACCCATACGTTCGACTACTACGACGACGCGCGGGCGGTGAACAACCAGTACCGGTTCGGGCCGTCGACCAGCTGGAACACTGGCGCGGACAACCTGGGCACCGGCACCTTCAACCAGGGGCACCCCTCCGCGCTCGGCGGCTCGGTCACCACCAGCATCGGCGGGCACCTCTACGTCGGGGTGAACGTCGCGGTCGGCACCAAGATGCTCTCCGGCGGCGGGAAGGTCGGCTACACCTACAGCACCACCGACGAGGTCCTGGCGCTGGTCGACATCGACGGGGACACCTTGCCGGACAAGGTGTTCCGGCGCTCCGACGGGTTCTACTTCCGGCCCAACCGGTCCGGGCCGAACGGTGTCACCGTCTTCGGCGACGCCCGCCGGATCCCGAGCCTGTCCGCGATCGGGTCGGAGAACGCGTCCACCATCTCCTTCGGCGCCGAGGTCTACCTCGTCGCCAACGCCCTGGTCAACCACGCCGACACGTTCACCAGCGGGACCACGTACTTCCGCGACGTCAACGGCGATGGCCTGGCCGACCTGGTCAGCGGCGAGCAGGTGCTGTTCAACCACGTGGTGGACGGGCTACCCACGTTCAGCACGGACAGCTCGGTAACACCCGCGCCGGTACCGGACGCGACCGTCAACGCCGGGCAGATCTCGCCCGACCTGAGCGCGGTCTACAACCAGATGCTCACCAAGAACCCGCCCCACGACACGCTGCGGCGCTGGGTGGCGCCGTACTCCGGGCAGATCAAGATCACCGGTACGGTGGCCCTGGTCAACACCGACCGGCAGGGTTACCAGACCGCCGACGGCGTACGGGTGGCGATCCAGCACAACGCCACCGAGCTCTACTCGACCACCATCAACGGCAACGACTTCGCCGCCAAGACGCCGACCGGTGTGGACGCGGTGAGTGTCAGCGCCGGCGACCGGATCTACTTCCGCGTGCAGACCCGCCTCGACGGCGCCTTCGACCAGGTCTCCTGGGACCCGCGCATCGCGTACGTGGACGCGGCCACCAGCACCGACGTGAACCACCAGCCGCACTACCAGTACCAGGCGGCGACGGACTTCGCGCTGACCGGACGGCCCAGCACCACAGTGAACATGCCGTTCGCCGGGACCGTGCGGGTGGCCGGGGCGCTGCACAAGCTCGCCACCACAACCGACGACCTGGCCGTGCAGATCCTGCACAACGGCGCGGTGGTCCACACCCAGGCGGTCAGCCGGTCCACAGTGGGCGATGTCAACATCTCTCATGACCTGACCGTGGCCAAGGACGACACGGTCGAGCTACGGATCCGGGTCGACTCGCCGATCGCGGCACAGCAGCTGACCTGGGCACCGCAGCTGTACTACCTGACCGCACCGCCCAACCAGCAGGTTGTGGACGCCAGCGGCCGGCCGGTGATCCAGCTCTACCCGCCGTACAGCGTCGACGTCTACCCGGTGGACAGCCTGACGGCGCCGCAGGCCCCGGTCGTGATCGGCGACTCCGGTGACGGGGAGGTCACCGTCACCGCCATCCCGAACATCTCCGCTGCGGCCGGCACCAACGCGGACGTCGTGATGACCGTCAAGCGCAAGGGCGCGCTGCTGGCCAAGGTGCCGGTGCACATCGTCGACGGGGTGCCCCAGCCGACCAGCGTCCCGCTCACCTTCGAGCTGGGCGAGGAGCTCTTCTTCGACTACTCCAACCGCGACCCGCAGGTGACCGCCGCGCTGACCAACCACACCGTCACGCTCAGCTTCGGCTTCTTCGGCATCCCGGTGCCGGCGGTGCTGCACAGCGCGGCGCCGCGGGAGGTCTTCGCGCCGTCGTACCGGCGGTGGAGCTACGTCGGCTACAACGGCGCCGGCGACCGGGCCACCCAGCCGGTCAACGAGGCGCTGCTGGTCGCCGACGACACCTTCGACCCGAGCTCGTACGACCCGACGACCGCCACCGCGTACCCGTTCACGGTCTTCCCGGCGGAGGGGTCGTGGCGCGGCCCGGCCGGGTGCAGCGTGTCCGCGCCGCCGCTGGCGGCCGGCGGGCTCACCCCGGAGTACTGCCGCACCCGGGCCAGCTGGGTGACCGGCACCCAGATGAGCAGCGCCCGGGCCGGCGCGCCGCACGTGCCGCTGCCCACCGAGGGCATGGCCGCCGGTCGCGGCGTGAGCCGGTTCAGCACCAGCTCCCAGAACGCGCTCGGCGGCGGGGTCGGCTTCCTGTCCGGCTCGGTCTCCGATGGCAGCAGCGCCGGTGAGGTGGACTTCCTCGACCTCAACGGCGATGGCTTCCCGGACGCGGTCGGCAACGGCAAGGTGATCTACAGTGGACCCGACGGCGGCCTCCCCACAACCGCGCAGCAGCCCGGTCTCGGCGGCGACGTGCGCGGCAACGACGACGGCGCGACCAACCTCGGCATCGGCGGCAACCCGGCGTCCTTCTTCGCCAACTCCCGCGGCGACGTGGACACCAACGCCAAGGGGCAGGCCAAGGGCAACAACAGCGGTAGCCAGCTGGGCTCGTACGGGTTCGCGCTGAACGCAAGCCTCGGCAGCGGCACCTCGGTTGGCACGAGCGAGCTGCTCGACGTCAACGGCGACAGCCTGCCCGACCTGGTGACCCGCGTGGTCGAGAACAACACCCCCCGGATCCGGGTGGCGCTCAACCTCGGGTACGGGTTCACGCCGCCGCAGCCCTGGGGCAGCGGCGAGGTCAACGACGGGTCCAGCAGCAACGCCTCCCTCGGCGGCGGCTTCAACGACGGCATCTACAGCTTCGGCGGTGGCGCCTCGGTCAGCTCGAGCGAGTCGGCGAGCCACCGGACCCTGCTCGACATCAACGGCGACGGGCTGCTGGACCGGCTCACCGCGAGCGGCACCAAGCTGCGGGTCGGCCTGAACACCGGCGACGGGTTCGCCCCGGATGTCGACTGGTTCGGGGCGCTCACCGACAACGTCGGCACCAACAAGACGTTCAGCCTGGCCGGCGGGGTCTACTTCACCATCGGCATCGGCCCGCTCTGCCTGGCTGGCTGCTACGTCATCATCAACCCGGGCGGCGACGTCAGCCAGACTGTGTCCCGGCCCGGCGCCTCCGTCCGCGACGTCAACGGTGACGGCTTCGCCGACGCGGTGACCAGCGACTCGGACGGCTCGCTCACGGTGGCCGCCAGCCCGATCGCCCGCACCAACCTGCTGCGTACGGTCAGCCGCCCGCTCGGCGCCACCATGTCGCTGGACTACGAGCGCAGCGGCAACACGTACGCCCAGCCCGAGTCGCACTTTGTGCTGTCCCGGCTGGTGGTGCACGACGGGCACGCCGGCGACGGCGTGGACCAGCGGCTGACCACGTACCGCTATGAGGGCGGGCGCTTCGACCGGTTCGAGCGCGAGTTCTACGGCTACCGCACGGTGGTCGAGGAGCAGCGCAGCCCGACCGCTGGCGAGCCGCTCTACCGGCAGGTGGTCCGCGAGTACGCCAACGACAGCTTCTACACCAAGGGGCTGCTGACCCGGGAGACCACCCGGGACCACACCGGCAAGCTGTTCGCCGAGACGATCCAGGTGTACGAGCTGCGCGACGTGGGCACCGGGGCCGCGGCCAACCCGCAGGACCGCCTCGCCACCGTCTTCCCGCAGCTGGTCCGCACCGACCGCAGCTTCTACGAGGGCGGCGCGGCGCCGGGCGTGACCACGTCCACCACGCACGCGTACGACAGCCTCGGCGAGATCACCAGCACGGTCGACACCGGCGACGCCGGGGCGGCCGACGACCTGCACACCACGCTGTCCTATCTGGACTGCCCGGCGACCTACCTGCACCAGGCGGTGGCGATGACCGCGACCGCCGGCGGGAAGGTGCTGCGCCGCCGGGAGGCGAGCATCGACTGCGCCACGGGCGACGTGACCCAGGTGCGCGCCTACCTCGACGGCGGTGCCGCCGCGGTGACCGACCTGACCTACCAGCCCAACGGCAACATCGCCAGCGTCACCAACCCGCCCAACAAGACGGGCCAGCGGTACGCGCTGAGCTACGAGTACGACGCCGCGGTGCAGACGTACACCACCCGGGTGACCGACAGCATCGGGCACGTGTCCACCTCGGAGTACAACATCGTCTACGGCCAGATAACCAGGTCGGTCGATGCGAACGGCAGCGTGACCAGGCACGCGTACGACGGCTTCGGCCGGCTGACCGCGGTGCGCGGGCCATACGAGCAGTCCACCGCGCTGCCCACGATCTCGTTCGAGTACCACCCGGAGGCGGCCGACCCGTGGGCGGCCAGCCGTCGCCTGGACAGCTTCCGGTCGGCGACAGACACAGTGGACGAGGTCATCTTCGTCGACGGCCTCGGCCGGCAGATCCAGACCAAGCGGGACGCCACCATCCACACCGGTGACGCCACCGCGGCGCAGGACCGGATGGTCGTCTCCGGAAAGGTCGTCTACGACCTGGCCGGGCGCGCCGTTGACACGTACTACCCGGTCGACGAGCCGCTCGGTCAGGCCGGCGTGTTCAACACCGGCGTGGACAGCGTGGCGCCGACCCACACCGACTACGACGTGCTGGACCGCAAGACGCTGGTCCGGCTGCCCGACAACACCACCACGAGCTATGCGTACGGGTTCGGGCCGGACCGGTCCGGCGCCGTACGCCAGATGACCACGACCACCGACGCGAGCCTGCGCGTGCGGCAGACCTTCGCCGACGTGCGGGGCAAGCAGACCTCGGCGCGTGAGGTCCACAACGGACAGCCACTGTGGACCAGCTTCGCCTACGACCCGCTCGGCCAGCTCCTGGCGATGAGCGACGCCAATGGCAACACGACCACGGTGGAGTACGACGCCCTGGGCCGGAAGGTCAGTGTGGACAGTCCGGATGCGGGCAGGACGGTGAAGGCGTACGACCTCGCCTCGAACGTCGTGGAGAAGACCACCGCGACGCTCGCCGGAGCGCTGGCGAAGGTCACCTACGACTACAGCTTCACCCGGCTGACGAAGATCAGCTATCCGACGTTCCCGGGCAACAACGTCACGTACACGTATGGTCCTCCGGGCGCGGCGGACAACCGGGCCGGACGGGTCATCCTGGTCACCGACGGGTCCGGCAGCAAGCAGCTGTCCTACGGCAAGCTCGGCGAGACCACCCGGGAGGTCAAGACCATCGCCAGCGACACCGGGGACACCCCGGAGGTCTATACCACCCAGTTCGCCTACGACAGCTTCGGCCGGCTGCAGAACATGACGTACGCCGATGGCGAGCTGGTCACCTACGGGTACGACTCGGGCGGGCTGCCGCGCACCGTGGTCGGCGCCAAGCTGGGCTTCACCTACCCGTACGTGCAGCGGATGGAGTACGACAAGTTCCGCCAGCGGGTCTTCCTGCTCGAGGGCAACGGGGTGCGGACCAACCTCGCCTACCGCGCCGACAACCGCCGGCTGGCGAGCATCACAACGGCCAAGGGCGCGCGGGAGTACCAGGACCTGCGCTACGGCTACGACCCGCTGGGCAACCTGACCACGCTGGTGAACGACATCCCTGTGCCGCCGCCCAACGAGTTCGGCGGGCCGTCCAGCCAGGCGTTCAGCTACGACGACCTCTACCGGCTGGTCGGGGCGACCGGGCAGTACACGCACAGCGGCGGCCTCAAGACCGACAAGTACACGCTGGCCATGGCGTACGACAACATCCACAACATCGTCTCCAAGCAGCAGACGCATGACGTGGTGTCACCGTCGGGCGAGGTCAACCCGGTGCACGAGACGACCTACGGGTACGGCTACACGTACGGCGGGCCGCACCCGCACGCACCGACCAAGGTGGGCGACCTGAGCTACCGCTACGACCCGAGCGGCTGCCAGGTCGGCTGGGATGACGACACCAACGCCAACCGGCGCGACTCGGTCTTTGACGAGGACGGCCGGATCCGGTCCATCACCACCAACGGCCAGGAGATCGCGTACAAGTACGACGACTCCGGCAACCGGGTGGTCAAGCGGGGCCCGGCCGGCGAGACGGTGTACGTCAACCAGTACCTGACCATCCGCGACCGGCAGGTGGCGCAGAAGGACATCTACGTGGGCTCGACCCGGCTCGCCACCAAGCTCGCCAAGCAGGACAAGCCCGGGGGTGGCGGGGGCGCCGCCAACCCGTACGAGAAGGATCTTTATCTCTACCACCCGGACCACCAGGGCAGCAGCCGCGACGTCACCGACCCGCTCGGCCAGCTGTTCCAGCACACCGAGTTCTTCCCGTACGGGGAGACCTGGGTGATGGAGAAGTCAAACATCGAGTGGACGCCGAACATGTTCACCGGCAAGGAGCTCGACGAGGAGACCGGCCTCTACTACTTCGGCGCCCGCTACTACGACCCGCGGATCAGCCAGTTCGTCTCCACCGACCCGGCCTACGCCGCCGGCCCGGAGCCGGCGCTGGACAACGGCGCGTCGGTCAACCTCTACGGGTACGGCGCGAACAACCCGATGCGCTTCGTCGACCCGGAGGGCGCGGATGTGGACGACTCCCTGCGCCAGTACGCCAGCGGGGACCGCAGCCGGGCCGACACCGGTGAGACCGGGCGGCTGCGCCTGCCCGGGCTGCCCGCCTGGGTGCCGCCGGTGGCGCGCTACAACCTCTCGGTCGGCTACAACGGTCCGCTGCTGACGCACGACCCCGGGCCGCCCACCGGTAGCCTGCGGCTGGACGTCGGGTCCTCGCTGTCGCCGCTGCTGATCGGCTCGGCGTCCGGGACCGGGACGTTCGCGGAGGGGCAGTACTCGCTGTCCGGCAGCTTCCGGGTGGCCGCCCCGCCGGTCGCCGTGGCGGCTGGTAGCTGGCAGCTCAGCAGCTCCGAGGGGTTCAGCGTGCAGGCGCACTACGTCGGCCCGCAGTTCCTGTTCTTCGGGTTGCAGCCGAAGATCTTCGATCCTGCTGCCACGCCTCCTCCCGGGTTGCCGGCGCCGCTGACCTCGGTGCCGTCGGGCGGCCAGTTCGGCACGACGGACTACTTCAACGCGGGGCCGAGCGTTGGCTACACCCACATCCGGGCGCACGTGCCGGTCGGGTCGTCGCTCGGGAACGCCTCCTACACCGGGTTCTCTATCGGGTACTCGCCCAGCCCGTCCCTTGTCACGTACGACCCGGCCCATCCGCCAATTGCGGTACCCGGCGCCGAGCAGATCCTCTACGGCCACTCCACCGGCACCGACCCGTTCAAGTACGGCCACTACGTGGGAGTCCAGTTCTTCGGCACGCTCCCCCTGCAGTTCTAGCTCTTTTGCCCGCGCGGTGGGCTGTCCCAAGCGATCCTGGGCAGCCCACCGCGGCTCGACGGGATGCTGCCGCCTCATCTGCGCCAGGTCGTCATCGGACAGCCGGGACGCCCAGGCCGGCGATGAGCCGCTGGCCCCGGAGTCGATCTCCGCACGCCCCGCCGCGGTGAAGTAGAGCGCGCGCTTCATGCCGTCCCAGGAATGAGCGCCCAGGGGCTTCAAGATCACGACTATTGCAAGAAAAGTGAAGCCAGACTTTGCTATTGGCGCTTAGATCGTGATCTTGGCAGTCATGGGGAGCCTTACTCGGCTCGCTCGGCTGAAGTGCGCAGCTCGGTCGACATCTCCCCGAGATCGGCCGGCGACACGCCGATCCGACCGCAGGTCGTACTAGCGACAACATCGTTGGTAGCGTCGCGGCTGTGGCCGTCAGCATCTCCGTCACCCTTGATGACGAGCTGGGCGCGGATCTCAACGCCGCCGCTGGTGACGGCAACCGCTCGGCCCTGGTCGCCCAGGCCATCCGCGAGTATCTGGACCGGCGCGCCGTGGCTGCCGCACATGCGTGGCACGCATCCCTGACCGGTGCGGACGCCGCTGCGTTCGCCGACTTCAACGCCGCGCGGTAGCCCGAAGCGCCATACCGGCCCGTGGCGACATCGTCGACTACACCCTCGCAGCTGACGGATCCCGGTCCTGGTCGTCAGTGCCAACACCTACTGCCACGCCTATCCCGTGATCGTCCTGGTGCACAGCCGAGCAGACGGCAACGTGCCCGACCTCCTCCTGCCATTACCGGGAGATCTCGCAGGTGGTGGCACCATCGACCTGTCCGCATCAGGTTCGCTGATCCGTCGGCATTCGGGCACCGGCACGGTCGCATACCGGTGAGTCTCGCCAACCAGGTCGACCACGGCCTGCGCCGCCTTCTCGCGCTGTAGCCACCGACAACCGCGCCACCCGCTCGCGAGCGCGGCGGTCACGACGTTGCCTGTGTAGGCCGGGTAGAGCGAGCGGTCAGGCGGCGCTGCTCGTGCCCCTACGCGTCTTCTTGACAGCAGCCTGTGCAGCCGCTGTGCTCCCACCGGCCTTGCCGCCGCCCTTGGGCTGGAGTAGCTGAGACACCCGCTGGGGGGAAAGCTGCAGCAGTGCCGCAATGTCACGCCCCGAAAGTCCGCGCTCATGAAGCTGACGCGCCACGCTCCTCGACCGGGCGGCGGCTCGGCGCTGTGCCTCCTCCGCCTGGCGTACCGCCTCCCGAGCGTTGGTGGCGGCTTCGTCAAGCCCCCCTCCGACTTCGGGGACGATGTCAACCGTGAACAAGTCCGGCGAGATGTCGCACACCATGGCGATGTAGCTGCGGGCCATGTCCTTGGCGTCGGCAAGCCGGTGGGACTGGGTCACACCGACCCCGTCGATGTGAAGCTCCCAACCGCGCGCCCATCGCTTGGCGCGCACTCGGTAGGTCGTCACTGCAGCCATCCCTTCGGCCTACACGCAAGATCACGGATGATGTTGCGGACAACACCGGGGAGATGCTCCGATGGCGCGGCACTGCCGTGGTGTGGCTGCCACAGGGACAGCCCCACTTGGTGTGCTTGCCATCCTCACTGAGCACCCGGCAACCTTCCTCCCAGAGAGCCTTCTCCACGCTTCGCAGGCTCATCTCCTTGACCACAAGGGTAGGAGTCTAGGCTGGCTAGACGCCAGCGTAAACAGGCCCTAGATAGTTGATCGATCACCCTCATCAGACAGAGGGTGCGCACCACGGTCGAGTACGCCGCCCACCAGGCGGGTCGCCCAGTCCAGCTACTACGGCGCGCAGCGCATGCTTGCGATCTTGCGTATCTTCGATACGCTGTGATGCTAACTCCGGACCAACGGCGACGCTTGGCCAGCGGGGCGATCACCGGCGTGGAGCTGGTCGACGGCACCGCCCGGCTCGCCGCGATGAACATGCTGCTGCACGGCATCGGCCAGCCCAACGGGCCGTCGCTGATCGAGGTGCGCGACTCGCTCACCCGTGAGCCCGACCGTCGGGCCAGCCTGGTGCTGGCCAATCCCCCGTTCGGGCGCAGCTCGTCGATCCGGGTCATCGGGGGGGACGGCCGGGCCAGCCGCGAGGAGCCCGTCCCATGGTGGATCGACGGCGGCGAACCGGACCGTACCGATGTGCGAGTGGGTCAACGCCGCGGTGCACAGTAGGCAGGGCTCAAGAGTGGTGTACATGGTGTGGTCGCGATAGTCGGCCGGTGGTAGCGCGGCCAACGCGTTCACCTCGGCATGCGCCAACCTGGTGCCAGCCAGTTGGCCGGCTGGTGCGACCCCTTCATGCTGACGAGTCCGCCCCGCACTGATGGTCGTTCCAGTGCGGTCGACGACAACCCGCACCGACCGGCATCTCGCCGGCCTGGAACGACTCCCATGCGAGCAGGACGCAGCGCCGCCATGGCTCCGCGAGGGCCGACCAACACGTACCGGCGTCCGACACTTCGACAGAATGTCACACCAACTCACAGCTCCATGTGGTGCAGGCATCCCCGTCGGTTCATCCCGGCAGGCTATGCCGCCTGGGACACCACCAGCCTGACCAAGGTCCGTACCTACGGCTCGGCGGACTCCCCGCGGCGGCCTCGGGGGCTGTGGCCAGCAGCCCAGACGACCCCCACGTCGCGGGGGGCCTTCTACGGCTCGTACGACAGTCCGCATGCTGCGGTGTACGACGCGGCAGCGACAACGACCTACCGGACCAACATCCTGTATGGACCTGGTCCGGTGCTGGGCCCATGCGGCACCGGCTACGCCACCGGCGCGGTGGACCTGCGCCACGGTCAGACAGGAGGCGGAGTCGCGGGTGGCCGCTGCTGGAGGGCCTGTAAAGCCAGCCGGACGGCGGTGTCGAGCTGAGGGTCGCGGCCCGCGGCCCAGTCATGCGGCGCGATCGTCACCTCGACATCCGGATCCACGCCGTGGTTCTCCACCGCCCAGCCGACGCCGGCGAACCACCAGGCGTACTTCGGCTGCGCCACCAGCGTGCCATCGACCAGGTGGTACTTGAGGTCGACGCCGCGCGTGCCGCCCCAGGTACGGGTGCCGACCACGGTCGCGATGCCGTAGGACTTCAACGCCTGGACCACGATGTCACCGCCGGACATCGTGTACTCGTCCGCGATCGCCACGACCGGCCCGCGCGGTGCCTCGAGGGGGTAGCTCAACGGCTCCTCGTACCTGGACACGTTCCAGCCGGTGATGCGCCGGGCGAGCTTCTCGATCACCGGCACCGAGTCGTCGCCGCCTGCCGCCTCCCGTAGGTCCACGATCAGGCCGTCCCGCTGGAGCTCGGGGTACAGGTCCCGGTGGAGCTCCGCCCAGCCCCGCGCCATCATGTCCGGCATGTGCAGGTAGCCGAGCCGCCCGCCGGAGGCGTCGCGGACCGCGGCCCGCTGCCGGGCGACAAAGTCGTAGAAGCGGACCGCGTACTCGCTCGCCAGCGGAACCACGACGACCCGCCGGTCGGATTGGTCGCGCCGGAGTGTCAGCTCGACCGGTTCGTCGGCCTTGCCGACAAGCAGCGCGTTCGGGCCGAGGTCCGGGTCCACCGGCCGCCCGTCCACCGCGACGATGAGATCGCCCGGCGCTGCGGCTATGCCCGGGGCGGCCAGCGGGGAGCGCGCGCCGACCACCGACGACTCACCGGGCAGGATCCGCGCGATCCGCCAGGCCCCATCCTCGGTACGCTCGATGTCGGCACCGAGCAGGCCCTGGGCCAGCGCCGGGTCGCCGTCCGCGGCCGGTGGCATTATCCCAGCGTGCGAGCTGCCCATCTCGCCGTGCAGCTCCCACAGCACATCGCGCAGGTCGTCCACTGAGCCGATGCGGTCGAGCAGCGGCCGGTAGCGCTCGCGCATCGCGGGCCAGTCCACGCCTGCCATGTCCGCGCGCTCGAAGTTGTCCCGCATCAGCCGCCACGCCTCGTGGTACATCTGCGCCCACTCGGCCGCCGGTTCGATGGTCACCCGGATCCGGTCCAGGTCGACGGTGACAACCTTGTCCACGCCGGTCGGCTTGGTCTCCACCGTCTCACCGGTCCGGTAGGCGAGCCGGTTCCCGTCCGCCGAGACCGCGTAGTCGTCCAGGGCCTCGACCTCGATCGAGCGCTTGCGCGCAGCCAGGTCGTAGCGGACCAGCCGGGTCGGGTGCTCCTCGGCCGCGCCGACTGCCGCCTCACCCAGCTCGCCGGCGAGCGGCAGCGCCAGCCACACCACGCCGTCGGTGACTGCGCGCAGCTTCTCGTACCGTCCGGCCGCCACGGGGAACGGCACGACCCGCTCGGCCAGCCCATCGACGTCGAGACCGACCGGCGTCGTGGGAACCCCCGGTTCTGCCGGACGGCCATCCAGCTGCGGTGCGAACGGCGAAGGCGTTGTGGCCAGCAGCGGCACAAGATACGGCCGCACCCCGGGCAGGAACCCGAGATCAGGGGTATGCGTGTCGCGTACCGGGTCGAATGTGCGGTTCGAAAGGAACGCCAGGTGCTTGCCATCCAGGGTGAACGCCGGCGAGGTGTCGTCGAAGCGGGGCGGGGTCACGTCGACGACGGTGCCGTCGGCCAGGCGGGCCAGCCGTATGTGCGAGCCACGGCGCTCCGGCCGCCACGGCTGCGCCCAGGCGAGCAGCGCGGAGTCGGGAGCGAAGGCCAGGCCCGCTACCTCTGCGTTGGTGCTGCGTGCGATCTCGGTGATGACCGGCTCGCCGTCCAGCGCCACGGTCAGCAGCCGGCCGTCGGCGCACGCGACCGCTGCGGTGCGCCCGTCCGGCGCCACCGCCAGCTCCAGGATCCGGCCAAGCTCGCCGTGCCCGATCCGCCGCGCAGCCGACCCATCAGCCGGGATCACATCGAGACCGTCCTCGCCGCCGCTGTCCGACGCGCACGCGACGGCGTCCGTACCCGGGATGACCACCGGGAGCCGACCGCGTACGCCCGGCTCGGCGAGCAGCGCCCGGGCGGGCTCGTCCCGGCCGGGCAGCCAGTGCACAGTGCCACGTACCTCGGCGCCGAGCACCCGGCCGGTTGGACCCAGCGTGAACGAGCCCAGCTGCGACCGCGCGGACAGCTGGTAGGGGGCGCGCCCCGAGCGGTCTCCGCTGAGCCGTATGTCCAGGCGTACCGGCTCGGCGTCCAGCGACCCGAGCATCCAGATCTCCCCGGCACGCTGGTAGACCACGCGCTGGCCGTCGGTCGTCGCGTGCCGGGCGTAGTACTCGCCGAGGTCGGTGTGGCGGCGCAGGTCCGCGCCGTCCGGGCGCGCGGAGTAGAGCGCGCCGGTCCCCTCGTGGTCCGACAGGAACACCACCCGGGACCCGACGAACATCGGGTTCACCAGGTTGTCACCCACGGCGGCGAGGATCCGCTCGTAGTGCGAGCCGTCCGGCGAGTACCAGATCTTGCCACCGGCGCCGCCGCGGTAGCCCTTCCAATGGGCCGGTTCGGCCGGCTCGACGTTCATGGCGCTGCCCACCAGCACAGCACCGTCGTGTACCGCGACGTCACCCACCGGCCCGTAGCCGAGCCGGCGAGCCGGCCCGCTCAACGGCGCGGCGTACGCCCACGTCTTCCTGCTGGCGTGCTGGCTGGTCCGGCTGAGCACGAGCACCTCGTCGTCGCTGACCCAACCGCGAACCGTCGCGAACCAGTCACCCCAGTACGTGAGCCGCCTGATCGAACCGCCGTCCACGGACACCGCATACGCCTCGCGCGGGCCGCCCAACAGCGACCGGATGCCGTCGCGAGTCGAGACCCAGGCGACGTGCGTGGCTGACGGGTTCAGCCGCGGATGCAGCACCGGTGCCCGGTCCGCAGTCAGCCGCCACGCCCGGGTGCCCCGGCCGTCCGCCGCCTCGCTCAGCGAGGCGAGCCAGACATCGTCCTCAGCCACGAACGTGACGAGATCGCGTGCAACGTGCGGGTAGCGCAGATAACACGACTCGGCCACGCGCCGACCTTATCCGTAGGCCGCCGGAGCTGGCGTTTGCCGGTCATCGGCGACCTGGTGCGCGGTCGCCGGTAGCTGGGAGATGTCACCTGGTGCAGCCGCTACGGCGCGGGGCGGAAGCTGCGGAAGACCACATCCAGGTACGCCAAGCTCGCCGCCCAGTCCGCGTCGGTCGTGGACCACCAGATGCCGTGCGCCCGGGTGTCCGACACCACGAACCCGCGGTTGTTCACGTGCATCCGTACGCCGTTGCGGGTGTAGCGGAACTCCCAGTCGGCACAGGCCCGGAAGAAGTTGCATTCAACGATCTTGATGCGTTCGTAGTCGGGGAAGTCGCCGCGCGCGACCCGGTAGTCCTCCTGGGCCTCCCAGTCCGCCACCGGGTTGAACTTGGGCTCGTCGGTGATGTCGATCCCGAGCAGCCGGCTGCCGTCAGGCTGGTCGAAGTAGACGATCGTGCCGCGGCGCGAGACGGTCCAGTTCGACGGCACCGCTACCGAGAAACCGGTCGAGTCGCGGTAGATCCGCCAGCCGGCGGGCGGGGTGAAGCCACCCGAGCCGGGGGTGGGCGCCGGCACCTGCGCAGGCGGGCGGGTCGCGGGAGCACCGGCGGGCGGCTGCCCGGCCGGTGGGGCGGCGGTCGTCGGCCCGGCCGTGGGCCCGGTCGCCGGGTCCGTGCCCGCGCCCGGGTCTGGCGTCGGCTGCGAGGCTGGTGAGGTGGCCGGCTCCGACCCGCCGCGCGGGTCAGCGGTTCCGCCACCGGGGAGCTGCCCTTCCGGCCCCAACAGGGCCAAGGCAGCCAGCCCGAGCGCCAGAAGCGCCAGTACGGCGATCGCCAGCCGGATCCGGTGGCTGTTCCGGTCGGCGGTGTCGGGCTCCTCCTCCGGAACCGGTCGGACCGGGACGGGCGCCCGCCCGATCGACGGGTGCTCGGGCAGCCGCGGCACCTCCGGCAGCTCCCGCCGCGGCACCGTCTCGGTGGCCGACCCCGACCCCGGCAGCACGCGTGGTGCCGCCGCGGAGGCGGCCAAGCCGGGTAGGGCAGCTCCGCCCCCTGCTGGAGCGGGTAGGACAGCTGGTGGCCGTACGGCCACGACGGCCGAGCTGGCCGAGGACTGGGCGGCAGCGGCCGGCGACGGGCGCCCGGCCGGCGCGGTGGTGCGGCGGAACGCCTGGGTCAACGCCGAGGGCCGGTCGCTGCCGGCCACCTTGCGCAGCAGCCGCTCGACCTCAGCGGCGCTCATCCGCTCGGCCGGGTCCTTGCGTAGCAGGCCGTCGAGCACCCGGCGCAGCCGGCCGGCCCGCTTCGGCGGCGGGGGGTCCTCGGTGGCGAGCGCGGTCAGGGTGGCCATCGGTGACGACCGGTCGAACGGGGACTTGCCCTCCACCGCCGCGTAGAGCGTGGCACCGAGCGACCACAGGTCCGACTCGGGTCCGCCGTTCTCGCCGCGGGCCCGCTCCGGGGAGATGTATGCGGGCGAGCCCAGCACCAGGCCGGGCCGGGTCACCGTCGCCTCGCCGGGCGCCGTGGCCAGGCCGAAGTCGGTCAGCACCACCCGGCCGTCCTGGGCCAGCAGCACGTTGCTGGGCTTGACGTCGCGGTGCTCCACGCCGACCGCGTGGGAGGCCTGCAGCGCGGCGAGCACGTCGAGCCCGATCCGCGCCGCCCGCGCCGGCGGGACCGGGCCGTCCTCCACGATGACCTGCTGTAACGACCGGCCCTGCACGTACTCCATCACGATCCACGGCGCGCCCGGGCTGTCCACGACGTCGTACATACGTACCACGTTGGGATGGTTGAGGCGGGCGGCGGCCCGCGCCTCCCGCAGCGTGCGGCGGCGTAGGTCCTCCTGCTCCTGCTGGGTCAGGCCCGGCGGCGGCACGACCTCCTTGACCGCGACGTCCCGGTGCAGGATCTCGTCGCGGGCCAGCCAGACCGTGCCCATACCGCCGCGGCCCAGGGGCTCCACCAGTCGATAGCGCCCGGCGACGAGGGTCTGTGTGCCAGTCATCGGAACCTCGTTACCCGACCTTGGGCCGGATCATGCGGCAACGGACCGGCATGAGGCAGTCCTCACGGGCTCCGGGCAGAGCGGGCGGCGTGGCGTCAGCGGCCGCCGCGGTGGGCAAGCACCACGAGCAGCACCAACGCGCCGATGCCGACCAGGCCGACCCCGATCGCCGCGATCGGCAGCAGCCGAGCCACCTGCTGCTCCAGGGGTGGCGGGGAGGCGGCGGCCTCGCCGTACGCGGCGACGACCGTCACGGTCACCGGCCGCGTGCCGATCTGCACGGTGCCAGGCAGCTGGAGCGGCCCGTCCTCCATGGACGCGGACAGGGTGGCCGGCCCGCCGCTGTCGGCCCCGGTCACGGTGCACGTGGTCGGCGCCGGGAAGCTCAGCGCCTTCGGCAGCGCCACCGGGCCGGTCGAGGTGGCGGGCAGCACGACCCGGCCGGTCGCCCCGTCCGCGCAGGACACCTCCAGGACCAGGGCACCGGTCCGCGCCTCCAGCGTGCCCTCGGCTCTGGCCTCCACCTGCAGCGTCACCGCCGGCTGGAGCTCGTAGGTGGCGGTGCACACCGCCTGCGGCACCGTCTCGGTCAGCTCCACGGTCAGCACGCCATCGGCGTCGGAGCGGCCGGTCCCCGGGGCGCAGGAGAGCCCGGTCAGGCGCCAGCTGCCGGCCGCCGTCGTGGCCGGGGGCGTCGAGACCACCGTGTACGACCCGAACGGCAGCTCCTGCGGGACGCTGCCACCAGCGGCGACCGGCGGCCCGGACGCGCTCGTCGTGGCGTTCGCCGGCCAGCCGTCCCCGGCCCCTGCCACCGGCGACGGCGCGGGGGTGACCGTGAACCCACCGCCGGCCGTGCCGCCGAGCGTCGCCAGGCGCAGGGTGAGCGCGGCCGGCCGGTGGGTCAGGTGGGCGACGCAGTCGCGGCGCTGGCCGTCGGCGATGGGCACGTTGACCGTCCACCCGTCCGCGGCCACCCGCTCGCCGTCGCAGACCACGGCGGACAGCCCCCACCGGCCGGCGCCGCTGGGCGGGGTGACCGTCACGGCGTACCCGCCGGCGGGTAGCCCGGCCAGGTCGTCGCCGCTCGCCACCGTCGCGGAGTCCTCGGCGGCGGTGGTGGCGGCCTGCCGGCGGGTGCCGGCCGCCCCCGACACCGCAAAGGCCACCGCGCCGACCGCGCCCGAGGTGACCGCCCGCAGGGTCAGCGCGCCGGCGCCCGCGCCCGGCGGCTCGGCCGTGTAGGTGCAGGTCATCAGGTCGCCAGCGGCCAGGGTCACGGTGGCGGTGGCCTCGCTGACGGCCGCCGAGCTCTGCCCGGAGCGCGACGCGCAGGTCACCGACGCCAGCCGCCACCCCTCGGGCAGCCGGGCGGTGACCGGGTACGGCCCGCCGGCCGCCCGCACGAACGTGGCCGAGACCGGGTCCCCGGCCGTGGTCAGGGTGAACAGCCCGCCCGGCCGGTACGACGCGTCAGAGGTGAACGGGAACCGCTGCGGCACGCCCAGCCGGCGCGTGACCTCCTGCCGTACCACCAGCGCGGCGGCGCCCGGCGGGGAGCGCACGTAGTAGGCGAAGCAGAACACGTGCCGGGTGCCGGCGGGGAAGCCCACCCACTCCACGTTGTTGCCGTTGCCGTTGTCGACCGCGCAGCGCAGCGCGCCGAAGCCGTACGAGCCGGCCGGGTTGTCGACCCGCCCGCCCTGGACCCACAGCCGGTGCTGGTGGGCCAGCTGTGCCTGGCGCTCGGTGAGCGTCACCGTGACCGCGCCGGCCAGCTGGTGCTCGGTCGGGTTGCCGAGCTGGTCCAGCAGCGGCGTGCCGGCGGCGGTCGGCCCGGCGCCCCCGTTGACCCCCTTGACCACGCTGAACAGCCCGGGCCGGGTGTGGCCGTCGCCGAACGTGAAGCGCCAGCCGGGCAGCGGGCGGCAGGCCGCGGACGCCGCGGCCTCCACCGCCGGGTCCACCGGCTGGCCGGGCCGGTAGACGCTGTCCAGGCCGGGCCGGGCCAGGCTCTCCTGCGCGTCGCCGCGGACCCGGTTGGCCATGACCTGCGCGTACGAGTCGCAGAGCCGGGCCGCCAGGGTGACCGTGAAGGCGATCGGCGCGGGGGACGAGGCAGGCTCCGGGTCGGTGGCCCGGGTCGGCGCGGCCGGAGCCGCTGCCGCTGGCGTCACCGGAGCCGCTGCCCCCGCCGAGGTTGCTGTCCCCGCCGAGGTCGCTGCCGCCGGAGCCGCCATGGCGAGCCCGAGGACCGCACCGAGAACGGCGCCGCCCCGCAGTGCACCCAGCGCGCTGCCGGCCACCAGCCCAGTATGCTCGGCTCTGTCTATTCGTCCGGAGGGTCGAGGCGTTGCGGAACGGACAAGATACCGAACCGGTGATCCGTATCGAGCGGGGCACGCCGACCGCGGAGGAGGTCGCGGCGCTGGTCGGCGTACTTCTGCTGCGGCGGCGGGGGGTGTCCCCGCCGGTGCCCGCGCGGGTCTCCCGCTGGTGGGCCAGTGGCCTGGCCGGAGGGCGCAGCCTGCGGACCGGCGCCCGGCCCGGGCCGGGCGCGTGGCGGGCCTCCGGGCTGCCGGGCTGACCCCTCCACACCCCTGACGCGCCCGTTCACCTGGGAGGCACCTTGGAGCTCTGGCGGGACGACGCCGCGCCGGTGTGGCGGCCGGCCTACGACCACCTGTCGATCGGGGCCGACCACGCGGGCATGGCGGGCGTCGCGGCGGCGCTGCGCGCCGAGCTGGCAGAGGGCTTCCTGCCCGAACGTGACCTGGTTGACGCCGACATGACGGTGCCGGCGGCGGCGCCGGCCACCGGCTTCGTCGAGCTGCTGGAGTTCCTGACCCGGCACCGCGAGAGCCAGCAGGTCCTCACCGCGCTGCTCGCCGAGCACGGCAACGCCACGGGAGCGCTCGCCGCCGGCGCCGAGGTGGCCAGCCAGCGGTACGGCGACGCGGACCGGCTCGCCGCCGGCCGGGCCGAGGATGTCGCCTGATGCCCCACTCCGTGGCGGAGGGCGGCGGCGGCGGCTACACCGACTGGTCCAGGATGGACGTAGCGCAGATCTGGTCGGTGCTCGCCGGCTACCCGACTGATCCACAGTGGACGCATGTGGACGGCTGGCGGAAGGCGTACCAGCTCACCTCGGCCCACCTGCGACGGATGCGGGACTACCGGGAGTGGATCGCGGTGACCTGGCCGCCGGAGCGCAGCGAGGCGGCCCAGGCCTACCTGGCCCGGATGGACGAGATGATCTCGTCGGTGCAGTCGACGTACGACGCGGCGGCGGCGAACCACACCACGGTCTCGGTGGTCACCGCCACCATCGACACCACGCGGAACAGGCTGCGCCCGGTGTACGAGGAGTGGCTCGCCAACGAGGAGCGGCTCGCCGCGTACCGGCCGCCGGCCGCTGGCACGCCGGTTCCGTCGCCCGGTCCCGCCCCGGTCCCGCCCGGCCGGCAGGAGGAGCTGGCACAGCAGGCCCGCGGGCTGATGGTGGAGCTGAGCGGGGCGCTCGCCGCGGCGAGCTACCTGATGGTCACGCCGCCAGCGTACACGGCACCGAGCCTGGCCGAGGATGGCGCGGCGGCTGTCCCGTCACGCCGCGGCCAGCGCCTGGTGCCGCCCGCCATCCCTCCAGTGGTCCCGGCTCCCGCGGCGGTCCCGTCTCCCCCGGCGGTCCGGACCGCCCCCGGCGTGGCGCGCCCAGCAGCGCCGGGACCAACTGGTCCACCGGTGCGGTCTGGACCCCAGGTCGCGCCCGCCGGCCTCCGCTCCAGCGTGGCCCGCGCATCCGGGTCGCCGCCGGTTCCCGGCACTCGCACACCGCCTGCGCATCCGCCACCGCCGCTGCCACTGGCCCCACTCTCGCGGTCCGCGCCCGCGCCACGGACCGCGCGGCCAGCGCCTGCCACCGGCGGCCGGGTTCCTGGGGTGATCGGCCCGGTCCCGGGCGCGCCATCGCCTGGGGGCCCCGGACGGTCGCCAGGCGGAGGTACGGCCGCGCCGGCACCTGACGGTGGCGCCCGGCCGGGTGCTCCGCCTGGTCATCCAGGTGCTCCCCTAGCCGGTCACCCAGGCACTGTCTCACCCGGGCATCCGGGCGCCGACCGGCCTGGTCACGGCGCCCGACCGATGCCGGCCGGCGGGGTGATCGGCGGGCCACCCGGCATCGGGCTGGCCCAGCCCGGCGGGCACCGGCCGGTCCAGCGGGCGAACCCGGTCGGCGGGGTGCTCGGCGAGACGAACACCGCCGCCCCGAGCAGCGGGAACCGCCCAGGTGCCTCCCACATCGCCGCCTGGGGCGTTCATCAGGCAGGTACCCCGGCCGGTGGCGTCGTCTGGGGTCGCCAGCAGGCCAGCGACACCGGCGGAGCGGGCACGACCCACCAGCACCGAGGCGACCCAGGTGGAGCGGTCGTGGCCCACCAGCGTGGACCTGGCGCCGGTGCTGGGGGCGGAACCGCGGCGACCGGACCCGGTACGTTCCGCACGCCCGACGGGCATCTGGTCTCGATATCCACCGGCGAGCCCGGCCAACCGCGGCGGGAGGAGCCTGCGGGTCGGCAGCCCGATCCCGACAACCCTTGGGAGACCCGTAAAGGAGTCCGGCCGGTCGTGCAGGCACCACCACCCCGCCGGCACGACCCGGGTCCGGCCGTGGGCCTGAGCTGATCCCCACGCGCGCAGGCGCCCCTCACCGCTGACCTGGCCCCGGACCCCGACCCTCGGACCGCCGCAGTCCAGCGCAGGGAGGTCACACCAGCCGCGCGGCGGCCTTGAGGGCGAGGGTACGCACGTACGCCTCGTCCCGGGACCGTACCGTGGCGACGAAGTCTTCGACGCGTACCACCGCCAGATAGGTGACGAACGGGGTCGGGGCGAGAGTCTCGCCCTGGTAGTACCACGCCTCGTGCTTCACGAGCAGCGACTCGTCCCCGGCGATCTCGGCCCCGACGATGGTGAACCGGCTCGGCGCCACGCCGGGCGGTGGCGTCGCCGCCGCGCAGAACGCGACCACGGCAGCCACGTCGGCAAGGTTGGCGGCGCCGGCCCCGAGCCGGTAGAGCTCGACCACCTCGACCACACTCTCCTGCCCCGTCCGGTACCCGACCGTCCGCACATCGACCTGCCACGACAGCGACGGGTAGTCGCTGGACTTGTAGCCGCTGCACGCGTCCGACCAGGTCCACGGCTGCGGACCTTCGAACACCTCCGGCTGGAACCTGGTCCAGCTGCCGGGACCAAGGTCGGCGCGCTGGAGCAGGAGGGTCTCCGGCACTGCGGTGAGCACAGGAGGCGGTGTGAACGGCGATCTGGACGCGGTGGGGACAGGCGGTTCGGGGACGCCCGGCGACCCGGTCGGGTTGGGCGACGCGGTGGCGGCCGGCCCACCAGGGGCGGAGGTGCCCAGCGGCCCCGGCCCGACCGACCCACCCGGCCGGTCGGGCAGGGCGAGCAGCCCGGTGCCGGTCCCCGCGACGGCCAGTACGGCTGCTCCGGCCGCGAGCGCCTGCCGGTGGGCGCGCTGCCGTCCGCGCCGGCGTACCAGCTCGGCCGGGGCGAACGGGGCCGGTGGCTGCTGCCCGCGCAGCTGGCCGAACATCTCGTCAAGAGACATGGGAGTCCTCCGGGATCTCGATGCGCAGCAGCGCGGCGAGCGCGCGGCGGCCACGGGCCAGCCGTGCCTTGACGGTGCCGACGGGCACCCCGGTCTCCGCGGCCACCGCCGCCACCGGCAGGTCGCACAGGTGGTGCAGGACGATCGCCACCCGCTGGTCGACCGGCAGCCGGGCGAGCGCGGCCAGCAGGGCGACCCGCTCGTCACCCGGAGCGGGCAGGGACGGCGGCGGCCCGTGCCGGCGGTGCGCGGTCAGCCGGTTGCGTGTACGCCGCCACCGGCTGACCGCGACCCGCCGGGCGACCGTGCGTACCCAGGCCTCCGGGTCGCCGTAGCCGCCGACCGAGGACCAGCGCTGCCACGCCCGGGCGTACGCCTCGTGGACCGCGTCCTGGGCGTCGGCCGCGTTGCCGGTGAGCGCGTACACGCACTCGAAGAGCCGCTGCCGGGTGGCCCGGTAGAAGGCGTCGAACGTCGCGGTGTCTGACACGTCCTAGTCACGCCCTGCCCGGGTGCCCGGTTGCATCCGGCCCGGGTAGCGTTCCCTCGCGTGAGGACCCAGCTCGTGCTCGCGTCGGCGAGCCCGGCCCGGCTGCGTACGCTGCGCGCCGCAGGCATCGACCCGGACGTCATCGTGTCCGGCGTGGACGAGTCTATTGTGGACTCGAACCACGCCGAGACGCTCTGCCTGACCCTGGCCCGGATCAAGGCCCGGGCGGTCGCGGAGCGGCTGCGCCACCACACCCAGGAGGCGGCGCGCACGCTCGTCCTCGGGTGCGACTCGGTGCTCGCGTTCGACGGCGAGATCCTCGGCAAGCCGGCGGACCCGGCCGAGGCGGCGGCGCGGTGGCGGCGGATGCGGGGCCAGGCCGGCGTCCTGCACACCGGCCACAGCCTGGTCGCTGTCGACACCGGCGAGACGGCTGAGGCGGTGGCCTCCACCACGGTGCACTTCGCCGACGTTACCGACGCCGAGATCGAGGCGTACGTCGCCACCGGCGAGCCGTTGCATGTCGCTGGCGCCTTCACCATCGACGGGCTGGGCGGGCCGTTCGTGGAGCGCATCGACGGCGACCCGGGCACTGTGATCGGGATCTCGCTGCCGCTGCTGCGGCGCCTGCTGGACCAGCTGGGCGTGGGCGTGACCGCGCTGTGGCGCGACCGGCTAGCGTCTGCGGCATGAGTACCAGGACGATCTCGCTCACCGACGACCTGCACGCGTACCTCGTCGCCCATGGCGCCACGCCGGACCCGGTCGCGCAGGAGCTGATCGAGGCGACGCACGCCATCCACCCGGACCAGGCCGGCATGCAGATCGCCCCGGAGCAGGCCGCCTTCCTCCAGCTGCTGGCCAGGATCATCGGGGCGCGCCACGCTGTCGAGGTCGGCACGTTCACCGGCTACTCGGCGCTGGCGATCGCCCGCGGGCTGGCCCCGGGCGGGCGGCTGGTCTGCTGCGACATCTCCGCGGAGTACACCGGGTTGGCCCGGAAGTACTGGGCCCGGGCCGGCGTCGCCGACCGGATCGAGCTGCGCCTGGGGCCGGCCGCCGAGACGCTGCGCGCGATGCCCGGCGAGCCCCACATCGACCTGGCCTTCATCGACGCCGACAAGACCGGCTACCCGACCTACTGGGCGGAGCTGGTGCCCCGGATGCGTCCGGGCGGGCTGATCCTCGTCGACAACGTGCTGCGGCACGGCCGGGTCCTCGACCCGGCCCCGGACGACGAGGACACCCGGGTGATCGCGCGCTTCAACGCCGACGTGCTCGCCGATGAGCGGATGGAGTCGGTGATGCTGCCGATCGCGGACGGCCTGACCCTGGCCCGCCGCCGCTGACCTCCCCGTGGCGCGCTGTCGCCGCGCAGGTGATCAACTGCGCCGATAGACTCAGACGGACGTCGCAGGCTCAGCCGGGCGCCCCCGGTCGACCGCGCCAGCGGCCGTCCGGGGGGCCACCTTCGCGGGGAGGAGCGTCCACTCGTGCGCAAGGTTCTCATCGCCAACCGGGGCGAGATCGCGGTCCGGGTCATCCGCGCCTGCCGTGACGCGGGCCTGGCCAGCGTCGCGGTATACGCCGACTCCGACCGCGACGCGCCGCACGCGTCCCTCGCCGACGAGGCGTACGCGCTCGGCGGCGACACCGCCGGCGAGACGTACCTGCGCATCGACAAGCTCGTCGCGGTCGCGACCCAGGCCGGCGCGGACGCGGTCCACCCCGGCTACGGGTTCCTCGCCGAGAACGCCGCCTTCGCCGAGGCCGTGCTCGACGCCGGGCTGACCTGGATCGGCCCCACCCCGCAGGCGATCCGCGACCTGGGCGACAAGGTCACCGCCCGGCACATCGCGCAGCGGGCCGGCGCGCCCCTGGTGCCCGGCACCCCGGACCCGGTCACCGGCCCCGACGAGATCATCGCGTTCGCCGAGCGGTACGGCCTGCCCGTCGCGATCAAGGCCGCCTTCGGCGGCGGCGGGCGCGGCCTGAAGGTCGCCCGCACGATGGCTGAGATCCCGGCGCTGTTCGAGTCGGCCACCCGGGAGGCGGTCGCCGCGTTCGGCCGGGGCGAGTGCTTTGTCGAGCGCTACCTGGACCGGCCCCGGCACGTGGAGGCGCAGGTGCTCGCCGACCAGCACGGGGCCGTGGTGGTGATGGGCACCCGCGACTGCTCGCTCCAGCGGCGGCACCAGAAGCTGGTCGAGGAGGCACCGGCGCCGTTCCTCACCCCGGAGCAGCGGTCCCAGATCCACGAGTCGGCCAAGGCGATCTGCCGGGAGGCCGGCTACCACGGGGCCGGCACGGTGGAGTACCTGGTGGGCGCCGACGGCACGGTCAGCTTCCTCGAGGTCAACACCCGGCTCCAGGTCGAGCACCCGGTGACCGAGGAGACCGCCGGCATCGACCTGGTCCGCGAGCAGTTCCGGATCGCGGCCGGCGAGAAGCTGCGCCTCGACGCCGACCCGGTGCCGCGCGGGCACTCGATCGAGTTCCGCATCAACGGCGAGGACCCGGGCCGCAGCTTCCTGCCCGCGCCCGGCACGGTCACCCGGCTGCGGCTGCCGGCCGGGCCCGGCGTACGGGTGGACGCCGGCGTCGAGGCGGGCAGCGTCGTCGGTGGCAACTTCGACTCGCTGCTGGCCAAGGTGATCATCACCGGGGAGACCCGGACCGAGGCCCTGGAGCGGGCCCGCCGCGCGCTGGACGAGATGGTCGTCGAGGGCATGGCCACCGCGCTGCCGTTCCACCGCCTCATCGTGCGCGACCCGTCCTTTGTGGACGAGCCGTTCCGGGTGCACACCCGGTGGATCGAGACCGAGTGGGCCGGCGGCGTGCCGCCCTTCACCGGCGCCGCCGAGGTCGGCGAGGCGGCGCAGCGCGAGACCGTCGTGGTCGAGGTGGGCGGCAAGCGGCTGGAGGTCAGCCTCCCCGCCGGCTTCGGCGGGGGTACGAGCGAGCGCGGCGCCGCCGGCTCCAGCGCCGCGCCCAACCGCAGTGCCCGCCCTGGCCGCTCCCGCCGGCACACCGCCGCAGCCGGGGGTGACGCGCTCACCTCCCCGATGCAGGGCACGATCGTCAAGATCGCCGTGGCAGAGGGTGACGAGGTGGCAGAGGGCGACCTGGTCGTCGTGCTCGAGGCGATGAAGATGGAGCAGCCGCTCAACGCCCACAAGGCCGGCGTGGTGACCAATCTCACCGCGGCGGTCGGCGATGTGGTCTCCGCCGGGGCCACGATCTGCCAGCTGAAGTAGCCGCGTTCGGCCGGGCGTGGCGGCTACGGCACCAGCCGGGCGTGGCGCTGCGGCACCGGGCGGGCGTGGCGGCTACGGCAGCAGCTTCGGTGACCGGGCTGCGGACACCCCGGCTACCAGGGCCGCCGCCTCCGCGGCCGGCACCGGCTCCAGCCGGCGCCCGTCACGCAGCCGCAGCGCCACCTGGTCCCGGGCCGCCTCAGCCGCCCCGATGACGGCCGCGTACGGCACCTTCCGGCTCACCGCGTGGCGTACCCGGGCACCCAGCGAGCCCTCGGCGGCGACCTCGGCCCGCAGCCCAGCCTCGACACACCGGCGGGCGAACGCCGCGGCCTGAGCCGCCTGGCCGGAGTCGACCGGGAGCACGGCGACCTGGACCGGGGCGTACCAGACCGGGAACGCGCCCTCATGCACCTCAATGAGGTACGCGAACAGCCGCTCCATGCTGCCGACCAGGCTGCGGTGCACCATCGCCGGCCGCCGCCGCTCCCCGCCCTTGTCCACATAGGACAGCTCGAACCGCGCCGGCTGGAGCAGGTCGAGCTGGATGGTGGCGAGGGTCGACTCCCGCCCGACCGGGTCCACCACCTGCACGTCGATCTTTGGCCCGTAGAACGCGGCCTCGTCGGCGGCCTCCGAGTAGTCCAGCCCGAGCCCCCGCAGCGCGTCGCGCAGCATCGCCTCGGCCCGGTCCCACATCGCCGGGTCGGTCGCGTACTTGTCGCCCGCCCCGCGCAGCGACAGCCGGAACCCCGCCGGCGCCACGCCCAGCGCCGCGTGCGCCTGGCGCATCAGCGCCAGCACCGCGGCGACCTCGTCGCCCGCCTGCTCCAGCGGGCAGAAGTTGTGCGCGTCGTTGAGCCAGATCGCGCGTACCCGGGACAGCCCGCCGAGCACCCCGGAGCGCTCGGCCCGGTACATCCCGCCCAGCTCCGCCACGCGCAGCGGCAGGTCCCGCCACGACCGCTGGCGCGCGCGGAACACCAGCGCGTGGTGCGGGCACAGCCCCGGCCGCAGCACGAGCTCGTCGTCGTCCGAGACCGCCATCGGCGGGAACATGTCGGCCTCGAAGTGGGCCAGGTGCCCGGAGCGCTGGTACAGCTCCCGCTTGCCCAGCGGGGGCGAGTAGACGTGCTGGTAGCCGGCCTGGCGCTCCAGCTCGTAGAGGTAGTCCTCGACCGCGTGGCGGGCCGCGGCGCCGGCCGGCAGCCAGATCGGCAGGCCGGCACCGACCAGCGGGTCGGAACAGAACAGCTCCAGCTCCCGGCCGAGCTTGCGGTGGTCGCTCATGTCGCTCTCCTTTGAGGGGTACGCCCCGGAGCGACGCGACCGGAGCATGACGAAGGCCCGGAGCGCGCGCCCCGGGCCGGGTTTGACGGTGAACGTCAGCGCCGCCGGGGTGTGCCCGGCGTCGTCGTGCTGCTGGCGCTGATCATGCGTTGACGCTAGCAGCCGGTCGGCGGCGCCCGCCAACGGTTTGCCGCGGCGTTAGCCTTGACGGCATGTGCATGTGCTCCTGTGCCGGAAAGGGCGTCGGGGCACCCCGTCGCCGGATGAGCGGCGTGCGGCGCCCAACGTGCGAGGCTCGACACCGCTCTCGCAGTCATCGCTAGACGGGAGAGCTCATGCCGGTCATCGAGGTTGGCCAGCCGGGGCTGCTGCTTGACGCCGTCTACACCGATGTGCTGGCTCCTGCGTTCCCAGCGGAAGAACGGGTGACGCTCGACAGCTTCCGCACCGGTGTTGCGGAGGCGGGCATCAGCGTCATCGCCGTCGTCGGCGAGGATGGCGCCCCCATGGCCGGCGCCGTCGGGAAGTGGTCGCCGCCCACGGGTGTGGCGCTGCTCGCGTACCTGGCCGTACGACAGGATGCGCGCTCCCGTGGCCTGGGCGGCACGCTGCTGTCGCAGGCGATGCGGTTATGGCAGCAGCGCTGGCAGCCCTGCGCGGTCCTAGCGGAGCTCGAGCACCCGGCTGCGCACACGGCCAGCCCGGCCCACGGGGACCCAGCCGCGCGGTTGCGTTTCTATGGCCGTCACGGTGCCCGGGGTCTGGACCTCCCCTACTTCCAGCCAGCGCTCAGGCCAGAGTCCAGCCGCGTGTACGGTTTGATACTCAGCGTGCTCGCGCTCTCCGATGAGTGCCGAGGATCGGCTCCCGACACCGTTGCCGGCGAGCCGATCCGGCGGTTCCTCGTCGACTACCTTAGCCAGACTGAGGGGAAGGTAAGCGAGGACAGCGCCTGCGCCGCGTTGTTCCACGCCTTGGCGCGTCCTGCGGGCGTACCTCTGTTGGTCTTGGACGACCCGTCGACATTGCCCTGCTCAAAGCCTTGTAGCTAGTACCGCCTCAGTCCTGGGCGTGCAGCATCAGCTGGCGGGCGGCCTCGGTCAGCGACCCGGACAGCGACGGGTAGATGGTGATGGTGTGGGCCAGCTGGTCCACGGTGAGGTGGTTCTCGATGGCGATGCTGATCGGCAGGATCAGCTCGCTCGCCTTCGGTGCCACCACCACGCCGCCGATGACCAGCCCGCTCGCCGGGCGGCAGTAGAGCTTGACGAAGCCGTCGCGCAGCCCGGCCATCTTGGCCCGGGCGTTGCCGGCCAGCGGCAGCACCACCTGCCGGGCCGGGACCTTGCCGCGGTCCACATCGGACTGCGACACGCCGACGTTGGCCAGCTCCGGGTCGGTGAACACGTTGGCGGCCACCGTACTCAGCTTCAGCGGCGCGACCGCCTCGCCGAGCGAGTGCCACATCGCGATCCGGCCCTGCATCGCGGCGACACTGGCCAGCAGCATCACGCCGGTGCAGTCGCCGGCGCCGTAGATGCCGGGCACGTTGGTCCGGCTCACCCGGTCCACCGGCAGGTAGCCGTCGGCACCGAGGGTCACGCCGTACTCGGCCAGGCCCAGCCCGGCCGTGTTCGGCACCGAGCCGACCGCCATCAGCGCGTGGCTGCCCTCGACGCAGCGGCCGTCGGTCAGCTCCACCACGACGCCGGAGCCGTCCGGGGTGCGGCGCACGGCGGCGGCGCGCGAGTTGCTGAGGATGGTCATCCCCCGGGCCTGGAAGACGCTCTCGATCGCCATGGCGGCGTCCGCGTCCTCGTGCGGCATCACCCGGTCCCGGCTGGAGACCAGGGTCACCGGTACGCCCATGGCCAGGTACGCCGAGGCGAACTCGGCACCGGTCACCCCGGAGCCGACGACGACCAGGTGCTCCGGCAGGGCCGGCAGGTCGTAGACCTGGCGCCAGGTCAGGATCCGCTCGCCGTCCGGGACCGCGGTAGGCAGGACCCGGGGAGTCGCGCCGGTGGCGACCAGGACGGTCGACGCGTCGACCGGGTACGGACCGTCACCATCTGTGGGGGTCACCATCACTCGGTGGGTGTGACCGAGCGTATCCTCACCGAGGCGCGCGGTTCCGCGTACCAGGTTGACCCCGGCCTTTACCAGCTTGTTATGGATGTCCCCGGACTGCGCCTGGGCGAGCCGCTTCACCCGGGTGTGCACGGCCGCCGCGTCCACCCGTACGGCGGCGAGGCCGCCGGAGTGGACCCCGAACTCGTCGGTGTCCCGGTAGCCGGTGACAACGTCCGAGCTGGCGATGAAGGTCTTGGACGGGACGCAGTCGTGCAGCACACAGGCGCCGCCGGCGCCCTCGGCCTCCACCACCGTCACGTCCGCCTGGAGCTGGGCGGCCACGAGCGCCGCCTCGTACCCGGCGGGGCCCCCACCGATGATCACAATGCGGCTCATCGCGACATTCTCCCTACCCCCGCAACTCGACACGCTCCGTCGTATTCTCTCCGGTGCCGGCTCCGGGCTATCGTCATCGCCGTGCGTCTCTACGCAGCGTATGGCTCGAACCTCGATCCGGCCCGGATGCGGGCCTACTGTCCGCATTCTCCGATGATCGGCACCGGCTGGCTGGAAGGCTGGCGGCTGACCTTCGCCGGTGACGGCGACCTCGGTTGGGACGGCGCGGTCACCACCGTCGTCGAGTCGCCGGGAGACCGGGTCTTCGTCGCGCTCTACGACGTGCACCAGTGGGACGCCGCCCAGCTGGACGAGATCGAGGGCGTGGCCGCCGGGGCGTACCAGACGCTGCACGTGCGGGTGGCCACCCTGGACGGGGACGTGACCGCGTGGGTCTACGTCTTCAACGGGTACGAGGGCGGCCTGCCCAGCGGGTGGTACCTGTCCGAGATCGCCAACGCGGCGGAGAAGGCCGGGGCCCCGGACGACTACGTCGCGGCCCTGCGGGCCCGGCCCACCCGTCCCGAGCCGATCGAGGGGTGACCGGCACCGCCGCTGCTGGTCTTCAGCCGGTGACCGCCGGAAGCTCGCCAGTGGGCTCCTGCACCGCCAGCATGGCCGCGTCGAGCAGGCTGACGAACTCCCCCCGCTCCGGCACGTCCAACGCCTGGAAGGCGGCGCCCGCGATCCGGTCGGTCAGCGCCTCGGCCCACACCCGCCGGCGCAGCAGGGGCGTGCGGACCGGGTACGGCGCCGGCCAGCCGAACGAGATCGCCCCGGCCTCCCCGTCCGGGCCGGCGACGATCGCCTCGACCGGCGTCAGCCCGGCCGCCCGTACGGCCATCAGGTGCGCCCCTCCCCGGTGCTCGCGCAGCAGGTGCAGCAGGACCGCGGCCTGCGCGGGCGGCGCGTCGTCCGGCACCGGCATCGCCCGCCAGGCCGCGAAGAGCGGCAGGCCGGTCGGGTCGGCGGCGAGGGCCGTCCGCTCAGCGAGCTCGACGAGGCGGCCGAGCCCGGGCACCCCGGTCAGCTTCTCCCGGCCCCACCGGCAGCACTCGGCCAGACTGTGCGCGGCGATCTGGTCCGGCCGGCCCACCCGCCGGGCGGCCTCCCAGCCGTCGCGTACGGCGTCCGGGGCGATGAAGCCCAGAGCTGCGGCGACCGTGTCGGACCGCACGTCGCCGAGCGCACCGCCGCGGCCTGCAATATAGAAGGCCCAGCCGGTCAGGCCCAGCTCACGAGCCCGGCGCAGGGTCTTCGGGCAGGTGCCGAACGCGCCACCGAGCTTGTTGACGCCGCGCTTGGCGCAGGCCGCGGCGTGGTCCGGGGTCACCCGGTGATTCTGCAACGCCCGGTGGCCGGGTGCCTGTCATGTGGCTTGGGTCACCCGGTCCGGCGACCCTGGCCGCGGCCGGGTCCGGTGTCCAGCCCGGCGGTGCCCTGGGCGGGCCCGGTGCCCAGCTCAGCCGGTGCCCCCTCGGGCGGGACCGATGTCCAGCTCGGCCAGTGCCCCCTCGGCCGCGCCTACCCGGCGCAGCGCCGCACTGACGTTCCGTTCGGCTGTCTTGCGGGCGAGCTTGCGCCGGCTCAGCTCCGTCTCGGCGGCGCTACGGCGGCGCTGCGCCTCGGCCAGGGCGGCCTCCGCTTCGGCCAGCTCACGGGCGCCGTCGGCCTCGGCCGCCACGGCCCGCTCCAGCTCTACCCGGGCCTTCTCCTCCTCGGTACGCGCCGCCGCCAGCTCCCGCTCCACGCTGCGCCGCCCGGGCCGGGGCCGGGGCCGGGACGGGGCAGCCTCGGTCGGCTCGGCAGTGAAGTCGGCGGTGACGACCCGCAGCTGCGGCCGGGGCACCTCGCCGAAGCCCGCGTAGTCCAGCGTCTTCGTCAGCCGGCCGGAGCGCACCGCGTCCGCCGCCTCCGGCTCGGCCAGCGCCGCGCCGAGCGTCTCCTCCACCTCGGCGAGCGGCAGCTTCGCCCGGGCGAGTGCCGGGTTGGCGCGGACCGCCAGCTCCTGCGCCTGGGCGACCAGCCTCGCTACGACCGATCGGCGCCGGGTGGTCAGCTCGCGCAGCTCGGCCCCGCGCAGCTCACGCTGGGCGGAGCGCAGCGCGGCGGACAGCTCGGTCAGCTCCCGCACCTGCTCGGGCCGCTCGATGGCGAGGAGGTTGACGAGCCAGGCGGCGACGGTGGGCTTGCGCAGCTTGCCGATTGCGGCGGCGCGCTCGCGCTCGCCCGCTTCAAGCGCCGCAGCGGCCGCCTCGGTGCGGGCCGCCACGAACCCCTCGGGCGGCACCGTGTAGAGGCGGTCGGCGACCTCAGCCGGCACGTCGTCCACCTGTCCAGCCTAGGCGCTCGGGGTTCTCCGATCGAGAAAAGTTGCCTATGCCGCAACGGTCGCTGCGGTGTCGAGGCCGAGGTGGCCGAAAGGGTCACCCCGCTCGGTGAGGTCCTACCTTCCACGCTGTGGCTGGAGCTGCTCTGACCGGATGGAAGGGTGGTACGCGTCCTTATGCTCTGCACCATTGCCGCTGGCAGAGTCCAGGCGGTTGTGGCATCGCACCTGGCTGGCCCGGGTCGATACGCGGCTCTGCTAGCACAGATGGTGCAGAGCATGAGGGCCCACAGCACACGCCTGCCGTGACCAGGTGGCTGCCTGCCGGGCCGGTCGCGGGGAGGGGTGGCTAGGCGGCCACTGTGGAGCCGGGAGCCAGCCGGGCGTACTCGCACTTGACCAGCCGGGACATGACGCTGTCGGTGACCTTGCCGCCCGCGTCGCTGAGCAGGCAGTCGTGCAGGGCGTACGCCCGCCGCGGCGCCACTGCCCGGAGGAACTCGACCGACTCGGACAGCTTCAGCCACGGGGCGCTGACCGGCACGAACAGGGTCTCCACCGACGCGCCCTCCGGCACGTCGAACGAGTCACCCGGGTGGTAGATCGACTCCTCGACCAGGAACCCCAGGTTCGGCACGCCAGGGATGTCGGGATGGATCACGGCGTGCCACCCGCCGTACGCCCGGACCGCAAAGCCGGCCGCGGTGAAGCTCTCCCCGGAGCTGACGGTGTGCACGACCCCGGCGAGGCCGGCCAGCTTGCCGACCACCTCGGGGTGGGTGTAGACGGCCACGGACGGCCGCCTGCCCAGTGCGTCGGCGAGCTTGTCCACGTCAAGATGGTCGAAGTGCTCATGGGTGATGAGCACGGCGTCGACGCCGTCCAGCGCCTCGGGCTCGGTGAACGCGCCGGGGTCGATGACCAGCACCGCACCGTCGCGCTCCAGCCGTACGCAGGAGTGCGAGAACTTTGTCAGTCGCATCGTGGCTCCTTCGCTGCTGAATCGTGACGCTACTGGCCGAGTCTGCCGGAACCACGGCAGTGGCGCGGCCCGTCCCACCGCTGTCAAGACAAGTCTCGGGAGGGGTTATGCGTACGAGGATGCGGAGCCGGCTCGGTCTCGCGGTGGCGGTGCTCGGTGCGGCGCTGGTGCTCACCGGCTGCTCGGCAGGGAGCGACGAGAGCGCCGCCCCGGCGGGCGGTCCTGCCGAACGCGGCGACGCCGGCGCGCCGGGCAGCCAGGGCGACCCGGCACAGCCCGGCAAGCAGGGCGACCCGGCGCAGCCGGGCGCGGGCGCCGGTACGCCGGCCAAGCTGAACCTGGACACCCGGTCGATCGTCTACACCGGTGAGCTGACAGTCCGGGTGACCGACGTGGACGAGGCGGCGTCCCGGGCGACCGAGCTGGCGGCTGGCGCCGGCGGCTTCGTCGGCTCGGACCGGCGGACCAGCAATGACAGGCGGTCTGAGGCGCACCTGACGCTGCGCGTGCCGGCCGGCAGGTTCAGCCAGGCCGTGGACGGGCTGGCGAGGCTCGGCACCGAGGAGCGCCGCGCGCTGAGCACCGAGGACGTCACCGAGGCGGTGGTCGACCTCGACGCCCGCATCCAGTCGCAGCGGGCCAGCGTGGCGCGCACCCGGGCGCTGCTCGGGCAGGCGAACAACCTGGGCGAGATCGTCTCCATCGAGGCCGAGCTGGCCAAGCGGGAGGGCGAGCTCGCGGCGCTGGAGGCGCGCAAGCGGCGGCTGGCCGACCTCACCGCGCTGTCCACGGTCACCGTGCACCTGCTCGGACCGGACGCCGCGGCACCGCCCAAGGAGCGGGAGCCCGGCTTCCTGGCGGGCCTTGCGGCCGGGTGGGGCGCGTTCCTCGGCGCGATGCAGATCCTGCTGGCCGTGCTCGGCTTCCTGCTGCCGTTCGCGGTCGTGACGGGCCTGCCCGTGGTGCTGCTGATCTGGCTGCTGCGGCGCCGGCGCCCCGGACCGGTCAGCGCGCCGCCGCCTGGCCACGCCGGTGCCCCGGCTCCCCAGCCGCCGGTTCCGTAGCCCCTGACGCCGCCGCTCGCAGCTCGGCAGCCGCCGGCTCCGCAGCCGCCGGCCCGGCAGGAGCCGGCTCCGCGGTCGCTGGCGGCGCCTGCCGGACCCGCTCGGCCAGCCGGGCCACGACCGCGTCGAACTCGTCCTCGTCCGGGTAGCCGGAGTGCCCGGCCACCGCGGGGTGGACGGTGTCGCCGGGTGGGATGTCGAACCCGGCCGGGTCGCGCAGCCGCTGGTCCACGCCTGCTACCTGCACCGGGCCGCCGATCGGGTCGGTGTCCCGCCAGAGGTTCACCCAGCGGGGCGGCTGGCCGGGGGCGGTGACCGCGCCACCGACCTCGGCCAGCACCCCTGCATCCACGAACGCCGGGAAGAACGAGGCGTAGAGCCGCGCCAGTGGGGACCCGTACGTCACCAGCGCGGTGCGCCGGCGCCACTGCGGCGGCAGCTGGAGCGCGGTCGCTGCGACGAGCACCGAGCCCTGGCTGTGCCCGGAGAGCACGACGCCGCCCTGACCGGCCAGGAACGACGTTCGCTTGACGAGCTCCGGGACGACCCGCTCGGCGTAGCAGGGTGGGGCCAGCGGGTGCGCCCCGCGCGGCCAGAACGTGCCCAGGTCCCAGGCCACCCCGACCACCCGCCGCACGTTCTCGTACCGGTAGGCGAGCACGCCCAGCACGACCAGGCCGAGGATGGTCAGGCCGATCAGGTAGGTGCCCAGCGTGATGCCGCCGGACAGCAGCCCGGCCGGCCAGGACCTGGTCGCGGTCTCCTCCACCGGGCGCAGGCCGGCCAGCGCCAGCCCGGTCATCACCGCCGCTACCAGGGCCAGTGGCACGTACGCCAGCCCGACCAGCGGCCCGATGCGGTTGGTGAGCCGGGCCTTGGCCACCGCCACGTCGATCGCTGCGGCCCGGCCCGGGTCGTCGGCCCGGCGGCCGGGGAAGTCCGCGTCGGTCACCTTGGCCGCCTCGGCCCGCAGCCGCCGTACCACCGACGCCCGGCCCACCAGCGCGACCACCGCCACGACGGCGACCAGCAGCAGGAAACCGAGCGCCGCCCACTCGTACGACGCCGGCGGGTCCAGTGTGGACGCCGTGGCCGGCGGCGCCCCACTGGGCTCCGGCAGGCTGGGCTTGTCGTCGCGGTCGAGGAAGTCCGCCACCCGGTACGACAGCCCGGCGCTGAACGCGGCGGACAGGCCCACGGCCAGCGAGCCCACGATCGGGCCGGCCAGTCCCAGCAGGGCTGCGCCGCGACGCCGCAGCACGAGGCAGACCAGCCCGAACACCGCAAGCAGCCCGCCCTGCGCGGCGAAGACGGCGATCACGGTGCTGCCGTAGCCCGGCAGCCCACCCGTTGGCGACCAGTCCGGGCGCGGCCACGCCGCGTACCCGAGGGTCATGGCGGTGAGGAGGAGCGCGACGGTGCGCAGCCCCGCCATGGCGCCCTCGGCCCACCGGGCCGGGGAGTCGCGGTCGACGAACTGGTTCAGGCACAGGACCAGCAGGCAGGCGAGCAGCAGCGCCGCGGTCGCCGCGGCCAGTGCGAGCCCGGCGGGCGCCAGCCAGCCCGCCGGACCGGCGGTCGAGCGGTCCCGCGGGACCACGACCCCCAGCAGGACCGCGCAGATCACCCCGAACGCCGCGGCGATGTGCACCGCGCGCAGCCGCCCAACGAGCGACCTGCCGTTCCAGAAGCAGGGGTGGGCGAGCCCGTCGCCGGCGCCGGTCGGCGGCGCCGGATAGCCCTCGTACCGGGTCCAGGTGCGCCGGGCCAGGAACCACAGCAGGCCGACCACGAGCATCGGCACCAGGCTGGTGAGGGCGAGCCGCTGGCCGAGCGAGAGCCCGGTGAGCACCGCCAGGTAGGGCCGGTCCGCCACGCACCGGCTCCCTGGCACCGTGCACTGCCAGCCGACCAGGTCCATCGAGACGCCCACCACCGACAGCACGAACGTGGCCGTCACGCTCAGCGCGACGATGCGGGCCAGCGCCCGCATCAGCCGGGTCGGGCCCGCACCGGCCGGCGGGCGCAGCCACATCGTGAGGTTGGCCAGCATGAAGGGGAGCAGCAGCAGCCACAGGGCCCGGGCCGCGGCGCCCGCCGTCAAGGCACCCCAGCGGTACGCCTCCAGCCGCGCCCCGCCCGGGCCAGGCTGCGCCGGGTAGGCCGGATGCGGGGCGTGGAAGCCGGCGCTGCCGTCGCCGGCCACCCGCCGCAGCAGCGGCCGGTCCAGCACGCTCTCGGCTGAGCCGCCGCTGACCCCGTGTACCCGTAGCTCGGTCACCATGGGCGCAAGCTAGTGGGTATACGCACTGATGTCGATGCACCAGGAGGATCGACTTCGCGCCGGTAGGGCCTGCCCACGCAGGCCCTACGGCCCGACCGGCGCACACCGGCCAGCCACCGCGCGCCGGCTTAGCGACGCCGGGCTAGCCGGTCCAGCGAGCGCGCCAGCTGGCGGCTTGGCGCGCCGGGCTAGAAGGCGCCGGCGGACAGCGCGCCCAGGGCGGTGTGCACCATGACCCGCACGCCGTACCCGATGGCTCGCTCGTCGACATCGAACCCGGACTGGTGGATGTCCATCTTGACCTCGGAGCCGGGGATGCCGGTGCCGAGGCGGATCATCGTCCCGGGCACGTGGTCCAGGTAGAACGCGAAGTCCTCGCCGCCCATGCTGATCTCGGCCTCGACCACGCGGTCGGCGCCGAGTGCCGCTCCGGCCGCACCGGCGATGATCGCGGTGGCCATCCGGTCGTTGACCACCGGCGGCACCCCGCGGGTGTACTTCACCTCGACGCCCGCGCCGGTGGTCGCCACCACGTCCTTGATCAGCTGTGTGATCAGCTGTGGAGCGTCCCGCCACGCGTCCCGGTTGAGCACCCGCAGGGTGCCCTTTGCCTGCCCTTCGATCGGGATCGCGTTGTACGCCTCGCCGGCCCGGACCACGCCCCAGACCATGGACAGGCCGGCCCGCGGGTCGACCCGCCGGTCCAGCAGCGACGGGACGTCGACGACGACCCGACCCAGCGCGTTGACCAGGTCTGCGGTGAGGTGCGGGCGCGCGGTGTGGCCGCCGCGGCCGGTCAGCTTGACCTCGACCGTGTCCGCCGCCGCGGTGAACGGGCCGGACCGCACGCCGACGAGCCCGACCGGCAGCTGCGGGGCGCAGTGCAGCGCGAAGATCGCGACCGCGTCCTTGAGCCCACCGGCGCTGATCACCTCCGGCGCGCCGGAGGGCATGGCCTCCTCCGCCGGCTGGAACAGCAGCCGGACCCGGCCCGGCAGCTCGTCCCGCTCCGCCAGCTGGGCCAGGGCCATGCCGACGCCGAGCAGGATCGTGGTGTGCACGTCATGGCCGCAGGCGTGCGCCGCACCATCCACAGTGGAGCGGTACGGCACGTCCTTGGTGTCCGGCAAGGGCAGCGCGTCCAGGTCGGCGCGGAGCGCCACCACCCGGTCACCGCGCCCGACGTCACAGATCACGCCGTTGCCCCGGGGCAGGAACCGCGGAGACAGGCCGGCGGCCTTCAGCTTGCGGGCGACCAGGTCGGCCGTCTCAAACTCGCGGTGGGAAAGCTCCGGGTGCGCATGGATGTGGCGTCGGATCGCTACTAGCTCAGCGCCGCGCGCCGCAAGCCAGCGGTCAAGCTGGCCGGGCAGCGGGTCCGCCCCCGGAGGGGTCTCGGGCCAGGACGACGTCAGTGGGCTGCTCTTTGGCAGCGTCAGCGCACTCGGCACGTCAGTTTCTCGATCTACGCGGGATGGACGGGACTCGGACAGCCTAGACCCGAAACGGTGACGGAGCGCAACATCAATCCCGTCATGATCAAAATGCGCTGCGTCACAAAACCCTTGATAGGGCGGCTTTCCAGGGGTTGGGACGTCCATAGTCGGTCGCTCGGTCACCGACATCTGTCCCGTACCTCCTACAGTGGGTGACGATCTCCGAACGTCACCAGTAGCACGTTCGCCCAGGTAGGCGGGCACGCCAACACACGGCCCAGGCCACCCGGCGCCCGCACCGCCAGCAGCCGGCCCGCCAGGAAACGTCCTTACGGCCGCCGCACCGGACGAAAAGTCGCATCGGCCGGTCGACCGGCGGCGGACACGTGGTCCGTTCTTACCCAACTCCCACCCCAGGCATTCCCGAGATGTTCGGCGGATCGGCAAAGGCTGCCCGAACGAAGCCAAACCACCCGAACGGGCGGCGTCAGAGGCGTTCGGTCGGCTGGTACCGGCCCCACACCTCACGCAGGGCGTCGCACACCTCGCCGACCGTTGCCCGCGCCCGCAACGCATCGCGCATCGGGTAGAGGACGTTGTCCTTGCCGCCCGCGGCCGCGCGCAGCTCCCCCAGCGCCCGGCGCACCGCCGCGCCGTCGCGGTCGCGGCGCAGGGCGTCCAGGCGGGCCGCCTGCTCCGCCTCGATCGCCGGGTCCACCCGCAGCGGCTGGTAGGGCTCCTCCTCGTCCAACGCGAACCGGTTCAGGCCGACCACCACCCGCTCGGCCGAGTCTATCTCCTGCGCGATCCGGTACGCCGACGCCTCGATCTCCCGCTTCTGGAACCCGGCCTCGATCGCGTCCACCGCTGAGCCGTACTCGAACACCCGCTCCATCAGCGCCACCGCCGCGTCCTCGAGCTGCGCGGTCATCGCCTCCACCGCGTACGAGCCGGCGAACGGGTCCACTGTGGACACAATATCGGTCTCGTACGCGAGCACCTGCTGGGTGCGCAGCGCCAGCCGGGCCGCCTTGGTGGTGGGCAGGCCGATCGCCTCGTCGTAGGCGTTGGTGTGCAGCGACTGGGTGCCGCCGAGCACCGCCGCCAGCGCCTGCACGGCCACTCGTACCAGGTTGGCCTCGGGCTGCTGCGCGGTGAGCTGGACCCCGGCCGTCTGGGTGTGGAAGCGCAGCATCCACGACCTCGGGTTGCGCGCGCCGAGCTCGTCGCGCATCAGCCGGGACCAGATCCGCCGCGCGGCGCGGAACTTGGCCACCTCCTCCAGCAGCGTGGTGCGGGCCACGAAGAAGAACGACAGCCGGGGCGCGAAGTCGTCCACGGCGAGCCCGGCGGCGAGCGCGGCGCGCACGTACTCCACGCCGTTGGCGAGGGTGAACGCCACCTCCTGCGCGGGCGTGGCGCCAGCCTCGGCCATGTGGTAGCCGGAGATGGAGATCGTGTTCCAGCGCGGCAGCTCGGCCCGGCAGTAGGCGAAGGTGTCCGCCACCAGGCGCAGCGACGGCTTCGGCGGGAAGATGTACGTGCCCCGGGCGATGTACTCCTTGAGGACGTCGTTCTGCACCGTGCCGTTCAGCACCGCCGCGGCCACCCCGGACTCCTCCGCCACGAGCTGGTAGAGCAGCAGCAGCACGGCGGCCGGGGCGTTGATCGTCATCGAGGTGGAGACCTGGTCGAGCGGGATCTGCTGGAACAGCCGGCGCATGTCCTCGACCGAGTCGATGGCGACCCCGACCTTGCCCACCTCGCCGTGCGCGACCGGGTGGTCCGAGTCGTACCCCATCTGGGTGGGCAGGTCGAACGCCACCGACAGCCCGGTGGTGCCGGCCGCGAGCAGCTCCCGGTAGCGGGCGTTGGACTCGGCCGCGGTGCCGAAGCCGGCGTACTGGCGCATGGTCCACGGCCGGGCGGTGTACATCGTGGGGTACACCCCCCGGGTATAGGGGTACGCACCCGGCTCGCCGAGCCGTTCCGCCAGGTCCTCGGGTACGTCGCCGGGGCCGTAGACCGACTTGACCGGAAAGCCCGACTCGCTCCTGCGGGCGGCCGTGGTGTCCTCCATAACCGCAGATCGTAGGGTGGTCCGGGGGACTGCCTCTCGGCCACACACCGGAGGTGTTGCGCACACCCCCCAGGCACCCCGCAAGATAGGGGGGTTGACGCTAGCCCCCTGGACCCGACGACCCCCTCGGCGGCTCACCTGTGACTTCGACAACCTCAACCTGGAGCGGCACGCCGCCGGGCGGCCGGGCTGCTCCGGGCGCGACCATCGGCGGGCGCTACGCGTTGCGCTCCGCAATCGGCACCGGCGGCATGGGCACGGTCTGGCGCGCGTCAGACACGCTGCTACGCCGCGAGGTCGCGATGAAGGAGGTGGTCTGCCCGCCCGGCCTCGCCCCCAGCGACCGCGACGCGATGTACGAACGCACCCTGCGCGAGGCCCGGGCCGCCGCGGCGCTGTCCCACCCGAGCGTGGTGCAGGTCTACGACGTGGTGATGGAGGACGGGCGGCCGTGGATCGTGATGGAGCTGCTCGACGCCCGCAGCCTCGCCGACATGGTGCTGGAGGACGGGCCGCTGGCCACCCGGGCGGTCGCCAAGATCGGCATCGCCCTGCTCGGCGCGCTGGAGGTGGCCCACGCGGCCGGCGTGCTGCATCGCGACGTCAAGCCGGCGAACGTGCTGATCTGCGTCGACGGCCGGTGCGTGCTGACCGACTTCGGCGTCGCCCGCATGCCGACCGACGTGCAGCTCACCACGCCCGGCATGGTGCTGGGGTCGCCGCACTTCATCTCGCCCGAGCGGGCCATGGGCGGTCCGTTCGGGCCACCGTCGGACCTCTTCTCGCTCGGCGTCACCCTCTACACCGCGGTGGAGGGCCGGCCGCCGTTCGACCGGGGTGACCCGATCGAGACGATGCACGCCGTGGTCGAGGAGCCGCCGGCCCCGCCGACCCGGGCCGGGCCCATCGCCGGTGTCCTCTACGGACTGCTGGAGAAGGACCCGCAGCGCCGCTGGGACGTGCCGACCTGCCGGAGGGTGCTGCGCGACCTGCTCGCCGGCCCGCTGGCGAACAAGGCCCGGGACCATGTCACCGACCCCTACTCGGTGGTGTCCAAGCCGCGCACCCCACCCCCGCCCCCGCCGGCCGTCTCCGGCAGCAAGATCGGCGGGCGCGCCATGGTGGACCCCAACGAGTCGCTGGAGGAGGCGATCGCCCGGGCGCGCGCCGGACGCGACCGCTCGGGCGCCGCGCCGTCGGGTGCCGGCGACGCGAGCCCGTCCCTGGACCTGCCCACCGGCGCGGCAACGGCCTTGGACCTGCCCACCGGCGCAGGGACAGCCCTGGACCGGCTCACCGGCGCCGGAACAGCCCTGGACCGGCTCACCGGCGCCGGAACAGCCCTGGACCGGCCCACCGGCGCGGGAGCGACCCCGCTGGACGAGACCGACGCCGCTGGCGGGTCGGTGCCGCCCGACCAGTGGGCCGAGTCGGCAACGGCCTGGGTCCGCCCTGGCGAACGGCCGGCCACTACGCCGGGCGGTGGCGCCCGGGCCGGCACGCCACCTCCCCGGGGCGGCGGGAGCTGGACGCCACCGGTCCCGGGCGGGCCGGGCCGGGCCGGCGCCCGGTCGCACCGGCGGGCCGCCCACAGCGGTGGCCCCGGCGCGGCGCTGTCCGGGGCCCGCGGCTGGCCGCGCTGGGCAAAGGCCGCAGCCGGTGCCGGCATCGCCGTGGTGGTGCTGATCGGGGCGCTCGTGTTCGCCAGCTCCGGCTCCGACCCCACCCCGCCCGTGGGCACCGGGCCCAGCGCAACGGCGAGCGGGCCGGCGTTCGGGGTGCAGACGCTGCGCGAGCGCGGCGTCGAGGTCAACGTGCCGGAGAGCTGGGTGCGGGTGGCCACCCGCAACGCGACCTACGTCGAGTTCGCCCACCCGGAGGACCGGGAGCGCTGGGTGCGCATCAACTTCACCAACGACCGCGATGCCAAGCGCCTGCTGACCGTCGCCGACCAGAGGTTCGCCAACGGCTACGGTGACTGCCCGACATACGAGCACATCGGCCTGACCAACGAGGAGCTGGGCGGGCACCCCGGTGCGCAGCTGGAGTACCTGTGCACCCCGGCGGGCAAGCCGCTACGGCACGGCATCTGGCGGGTGACCGTTGTGGGCGGGAAGGCTTACCACGTCTACATGTCGGTGTGGGACTCCGCCTACGCCGACAGCAAGCCGATCTTCGACGAGATGGTGCAGTCGTTCCGGCTGGTGACCTAACAGCGCGCGGTGCGGGCGGCGGTCGTGCTATCAAAACGGGCATGGCGACACCGGTGGGGCGGGTAGCCCTCGACGAGCTGCGGGACCGGGCCGAGGCGTGGCTGGCCGACGACCCTGACCCGGCCGACCGCGATGAGCTGGCCGCGCTGCTGGGCCGGCTGCCGGACCCGGCCGCCGCGGCCGAGCTCGCCGACCGGTTCGCCGCGCCGCTGGCCTTCGGCACGGCTGGGCTGCGCGGTGCCCTGCGGGCCGGCCCGAACGGCATGAACGTCGCGGTGGTCCGCGCCGCAGCCGCCGGCCTGGTCGGCTGGCTCGCCGCCCGAGGGGCGGGCGGCCCGCTGGTGATCGGGTACGACGCCAGGCACCGCTCCCAGCGCTTCGCCGAGGAGACGGCGCGGGTGGCCACCGGTGCCGGCCGGCCGGCACTGGTGCTCCCGCGCCCGCTGCCCACCCCCGTGCTCGCCTACGCGGTGCGGGCGCTGGGCGCCGCGGCGGGAGTGATGGTCACCGCGAGCCACAACCCGCCGCAGGACAACGGCTACAAGGTCTACCTTGGGCCGGCTCTCGGCGGCGAGCTGGGTGCGGGCGCACAGATCGCGCCCCCGGTCGACGCCGAGATCGAGGCCGCGATCCGCGACGTCGGGACGCTTTCCGCGGTGCCGCTCGGCCCGCCCGGCGAGGTGCTGGACGAGAGCGTGGTGAGGTCCTATGTGGACCACGCCGTGGTGGTGGTGGACCGGGACGGGCCACGGGACCTGCTGGTGGCGTACACGCCGCTGCACGGGGTGGGCGGTGAGGTGCTTGCGCAGGCGATGGCCGGGGCCGGTTTCGCCGCTCCCGCGGTCGTCGCCGAGCAGGCGGCGCCCGACCCGGACTTCCCGACGGTGACCTTCCCCAACCCGGAGGAGCCCGGCGCCATGGACCGGCTGGTCGACCTGGCCCGGCGGATCGGCGCCGACCTGGCCGTCGCCAACGACCCGGACGGGGACCGGTGCGCGGTGGCCGTGCCCGATCCCGCCGCGCCGGGCGGCTGGCGGATGCTGCGCGGCGACGAGCTCGGTGTGCTCCTCGCCGACCACCTGATGCGCCGCGGCGTGCGGGGCCGCTACGCCACCACGGTCGTCTCCTCCACGCTGCTGCGCACCCTGTGCACGGCCCGGCGGCTGCCGTACGGGGAGACGCTGACCGGGTTCAAATGGATCGTGCGGGCCGGCGCGGACCTGGCCTACGGCTACGAGGAGGCGCTGGGTTACTGCGTGGCGCCGGGACACGTGCGCGACAAGGACGGCATCACCGCCACGCTGCTCGTGTGCGAGCTCGCCGCCGGCCTGCGGGCCGAGCTTCGCTCGCTCCCCGACCGCCTGGACGAGCTGGCCGCGGAGTTCGGCGTCCACCTGACCGACCAGCTGTCGGTACGCGTCGACGACCTGGCCGAGATCGGCCAGGCGATGGAGCACATCCGCAGCCGCCCACCGGCCGCCCTGCTCGACGAGCCCGTGGTCGCCATCTCCGACCGGCTGCCCGAGGCGGACGTGTTCGCTCTGCGTACCCAGTCGGCCCGGGTGGTGGTGCGGCCCTCCGGCACGGAGCCGAAGCTCAAGGCGTACCTGGAGGTGGTGGAGCCGGTCCCGGACGGCGACGTGACCGCCGCCCGGGAGCGGGCGGCCGCGTCAGTGCGGGCCCTGCGGACGGAGACCGCCGCCGCCCTCGGCATCTGGTAGCCGCGGGTTCCGGGTTTACCGGGACGACGACGGGCGCGTGCCGAGCGCGGCGTCGATCGCGCGGGCGAGCTCGGCGAGGACGTAGGCCACGGACGGGCGCACCGTGGACTGCTCCAGCAGCGTCTCCCCGGCGAACCCGGCACCGCTGGCGATCTCCTCGAGGCGCTGGTGCGCCGCGTCCAGCTGCGCGCCGGACAGGCCCAGCGCCGGCTCCATCCGCACCGCGGCGACGAGCGCGGCCAGCGCGGCGGTGCGCTCCTCGGGCGCTGTGCCGCCGGTCAGCGCCGCCGCGAGCCGGGCCCGGGTCTCTGCTTCGGGACCCGGGTCGGCGGCCGGGTAGCGGCGCAGCACGATGACGTCGAGGGCGCTCTCGTCGCGTACCCCGACCACGCCCCGCTCGACCAAGGCGTCCAGCACCGCCTCGCGCAGCCCGTGGCGGAGCCGCTGCACCCAGGAGGCGGCCGGAAGCGTCGCGTCCGCGGCGACCCGGGCGAGCACGCCGTCGGCCACCCGGTCCCCGGTCGGCTCCGGGTCCCGTACCGCCACCCCGCCGTCGACGACCGCCAACCGCCCGCGCAGTGCCAGCTCCACCAGAACCGCCGCGGTCAGGCCCAGGTCCAGGGCGATCCGCGAGGTGTTGGACCGGCCGGTCTCGTCGTCGTACGCGAGCAGCAGCAGCTCCTCGGCGAGCGCAAGGTGCGTCATGGCCCTAGGACACTACGCGCCCTGCGTGCGGGGCGTCACGCTAGGCCCGCACGGCTCAGCGCAGCGTCGACCCGGGCCGGACGTGGTGGCGCGAGGAACCGCTCCCAGCCGGGACCGCGCGCCAACGGCGTCAGAACCGGGGCATCCCGCCGAACTGGCGGTCGCCGGCGTCGCCCAGGCCCGGCACGATGAACGCCCGGTCGTTGAGCCCCGCGTCCACCGAGGCGGTCACCAGGCGCAGCGGCAGGCCGGAGCGCTCCAGCCGCTTGATGCCCTCGGGCGCGGCCAGCGCGCAGAGCACGGTGATGTCGGTGCAGCCGCGGTCGGCGAGCAGCCGGCAGCAGTGCTCCAGCGACCCGCCGGTGGCGAGCATCGGGTCGAGCACCAGCACCGGCAGGCCGGAGATGTCGGCCGGCAACGACTCCAGGTAGGCGCGGGGCTGGAAGGTCTCCTCGTCCCGGGCCAGGCCGACGAATCCCATCGAAGACTCGGGCAGCAGCGCCAGCGCCGCGTCCGCCATGCCGAGCCCGGCCCGCAGCACCGGCACCAGCAACGGGGGGCTGGCCAGCCGGGCCCCCTCAGCCTCGGCCACCGGCGTGTGCACCGGGTGCAGCTCGACCGGGAAGGTGCGGGCCGCCTCGTACAACAGCATGCTCGTCAGCTCGTGCAGCGCGGCGCGGAAGGCGCCCGAGTCGGTGCGGGCGTCGCGCATCACGGTCAGCCGGGTCCGGGCGAGCGGGTGGTCAACGACGAGAACGTCCACGCCGACAACGTACCGGTCGCAGCCGGTGTAGCGGCCGGTCGGTCCGTATGGACAAGATCACTGTCGGCCCCGGCGCGTAGACTGCCGGATATGACCGCGAGTGTGGCAACCCCCGGCGTCGATGCGTCGCCGGACCGGCGCACCGGCCTGGCCGACCTCGCCGACATCACCCGCTCCGAGGCGGCGCTGCGCCGGTTCCTGCACGGGCTGCCCGGGGTGGACCAGGTCGGCGCCGAGCAGCGGGCGGCGATGCTGGCCACCCGCTCGATCAAGACCACGGCCAAGGCCTGGGCGATCGACCTGGCCATCCGGATGGTGGACCTGACCACGCTGGAGGGTTCCGACACCCCGGGTAAGATCCGCGCGCTGTGCGCCAAGGCGGTCCGGCCGGACCCGGCCGACCCGTCCTGCCCGGCGGTCGCGGCGGTCTGCGTCTACCCGGCGATGGTCCCGGTCGCCCGGGCCGCGCTCGCCGGCTCCGGGGTGCACCTGGCCAGCGTGGCCACCGCGTTCCCGTCCGGGCAGGCGGAGCTCGCGGTCAAGCTCGCCGACACCAGGGCCGCAGTGGCGGCCGGCGCCGACGAGATCGACATGGTGGTCAACCGAGGCGCGTTCCTCTCCGGACGGTACGGCGAGGTGCTCGACGAGATCGTGGCGGTCAAGGAGGCGTGCGGGGCGGCGCACCTGAAGGTGATCCTGGAGACCGGCGAGCTGGCCACCTACGACAACGTGCGGCGGGCCTCGTGGCTGGCGATGCTCGCCGGCGCCGGCTTCATCAAGACCTCCACCGGCAAGGTGCAGCCGGCCGCCACCATGCCGGTGACGCTGGTGATGCTCGAGGCGGTGCGCGACTTCCTCTCCGCCACCGGGCAGCGGGTCGGGGTCAAGG
>Ga0075420_100000116_pt1 | contig 52705 bp, 46 predicted proteins | sample SoiMetdeltSBSDD4_FD_75296 | JGI IMG/M metagenome (GOLD analysis project Ga0075420, IMG submission 75296) | Bulk soil microbial communities from a Populus tree surrounding site in Tennessee, USA - Soil MetaG P. deltoides SBSDD4 | ecosystem: Environmental > Terrestrial > Soil > Tree plantation...
TGATCGGAAGCACGCCCGCGGAATTTGCCGCCGTCATCAAGGATGAAGGTCAGCAGTGGGCGAAGGTGATCAAGGAAAGCGGATTGAAGGCCGGCAACTAGGTGCTTGTACTCATAAGCGCGCGATGTCGGTTTCGGAGGCAAAGCGGACCAAAAATGCTCACCGCGAGCTTTTCCGCTTAAGACCCGAAGCGGACATCTCTACTTTGGTCACCTATCTCACTCGCTTCCAAGTTTCCGCGTCAACTGTCCCGATCTGGGAGGCGGGCTGGTGTATAGCAGTCTGTCCGCGGTGATCGAACTGATGATCCGCTTTTTCTGCTTCTGGCACAAGGCGGACATCCAGCGATGTCCGCTCACTTTGGCAATGTGCGGGCCGACATGACTTGCCGGCGCGACGCGCATCGCGCGCTTTTTCGATTGCCTGCCGGACATCGCAACTTCTACTCTCACGCGCTGGGCTGAAGGCCGACAGAGAACGGCTGGAATGGTGGATAGGGGATCGTAAATGGCGACGTTGATCTTGACTGGTGATGTCAATCTGAAGGGGGTCACCGATCCTGCGGTACCGCTCGCGCGCGTCAACGGCGAGCTGCGCAAGGGCGACCTGGTGTTCTGCAATCTCGAGTGCCTGCTCAGCGTGCCGCCGGCGGACCACTCCCACAGCAACGAAGGTTTCTTTGTCGATCCGGACGTCGGCGCCAAGGTGCTTAAGGACGCGGGTATCGGCGTGGTCGGGATCGCCAACAATGTGCACTACGGCGAGCCGATCAACGCCTCAATCACGCAGCTCGACCGCATCGGTATCTTGCACACTGGGGCTGGGAAAAATCTAGCGGCGGCGCGCGCGCCCGTCATCGTCGAGCGCGGCGGCGTGCGGTTCGGCTTCGTTCAGCGCTGCTCGATCTATTGGCCGACCAATCACGAGGCGCGCAAGGACGCGGTTGGCATTGCCGTGATCAAGGGACACACTGCCTATCAAATCCCGACCTCGCGCCTGACGCCCGATTCATTTCCGCCCAACCGGCCCGGCCTGCCGCCGCAGATCATCACCTGGACGGACGCCGCCTATCTCGCGGAGTTCAAGGAGGACATTGCCGCCCTGCGTCCGCAGGTCGACGTGCTGGTCGCGTCCTGCCACTGGGGCGTCGGCCACGACATTCTGCAGTACATGACCGAAATTGCCCACGGCGCGATAGATGCCGGCGCCGACATCGTGGTCGGGCATGGGCCGCACTATGTGCTGCCGATCGAAGTCTACAAGGGCAAACCGATCTTCTACAGCCTTTGCAATCTGTCGTTCCACGCCGGCCATCGCGGCGTGCACGGCGATTGGACCGGGCTGCTGGTGAGCATTACGCTGCAAGGGGGCAAGCTCGCGGCCGGGACGTTTCAGCTCATGCGCCACAACGACAAGAACGAGACGTTCATCACACCGCTGGATAAAGAAGCGGAAGCGCTGGCCGACATCATCTCCGGCAGCGCCGCGCTCGGGACGGAGCTCAAGCGCAACGGCGAGCACGTCGAGATCGGGCTCTAGCACCTTTCACGGCCTCGGCACGCCTAGCAATACGCCCGCCGAAATCATCGAGACGCTCAACAAGGAGATTAGCGCCGGCCTCGCCGATCCCTGTGCCGCTTTGGCCGGCGCGGCCGCTTCTCCCCCCGGGCTATGAATCTCGCTTTTCGAGGCAGGGAGCGCATTCCGCTCTAACCTGCTCCCGGAGTGACCAGAGGCCTGTTCGGGGGCCTATAGCGAGGTCTGCTCTGCCCCGCATTCCTTGCAGGTGAATTTGGCGCGGGTTTTTCCAATCTCGATGTTGATCTTTGTCTTGCCGCCACATTTTCCGCACTGAACTTCTTTGCGGGAGTCGACCTGCTTGATCGTCAGCTTGCGCTCCATCGCTTCCTTCATCGCGCGTTCCGATTGGGCGCGCAGCTCTTCCTTGGTCACAGCGACAGGCTTGCCGAATTTCATGGGATGCCTCGTAGAATCAAGGGGCCCACCTTACCACTGCCGCGCCACCAATGCATCGGTACGCGTGGATGGCGGCACACCGGGTAGGTTCCCTGAATCAATATCTAAGAGCGGCAATTTGCACCGAAACACGACCAGCGAGGCATCGTGTCCGGCACGATGGAGCGCGTGCGTAAAGGGTAGCACGCAATTACGCGGCCTTTATGCCACCGTTCTTGAAAAACTCTTAAAAAAATCGGCAGTCCGCGCGATAAATTGAATGACAAGCAAGTCCGTTCGACTTGGGAGCGTTGCGCGCATTCTGTACTATCGAGCGCCGGCCACGAAGCTGTCACTTGCGCGCAAAGTGTCTGTGCATTGGCTTGAGCCTTCGGCAGAGGCCACCGGCAGAATGCGCCGGGCGCTGCCAGGCACTGAGGCACCGAGCCCATTTGCACGCCGCAGTGGACATGAAGGAGAGACACATGACCCCGATCAAGCGCCAAGGTCTGGAAATTTCGCAGCGCAAAGCGATCGCGCGGCGCCAATTCCTGCACTTTCTCGCCGGCAGCCCCGTGCTGGCGGCGACCTCTGCCGGCGCCATCACCAGCCTGCTGGCGGCTGCGTCCCATCAAGCGCTCGCGCAGAGTTACGACACGCTGCGCGAAGCGAAGGTCGCAGTCGGCACCGACGGCATCATCACCGCGCCAAGCCAGGCGCTCGACGTCTTCGAGTTCGAGCCGGCGGCGAGGAAGGTTCTGTTCGACGAAGGCGCGCCCACCCATTGGGGCTATCTCCAGAGCGGCGTCGACGGCAACGTGACACGCGATGCCAACCACACCGCCTATGCGAAATACAATATTCGCGTCCAGCGTCTGATCGATGCGCGCAAGGTCGATACCAGCGTCAAGATCTTCGGCGAGACATGGGGCAGCCCGATCTTCTGCTGCCCGGTCAGCAGCCTCGGCGCCTACAATCCGGAAGCGGGTGTCGCCGTCGCGCGAGTCGCCGGCAAGCGCAATCATCAGATGATCCTGTCCACGGTCGACAACGCGAGCATCGTCGACGTGAACAAGGCGCATGGCTCGCCCGCCTGGTTCATGTTGTATCCGACCGACGACTGGAACGTGACGCAAGCGCTGGTGAAGCGCGCCGAGGGCGCGGGCTCCCCGGCCATCGTGCTCACGGTCGATCGGCAGGGCGGCCGCAACACCCAGGAGATGTTTCAGGCGCGCCGTCTGGACAAGCGCGACTGCAACGGGTGTCACCAGCCGGGCAAGTTCGCCAACGAGGTGGTTCGCAAAGCCAACTTTTTCGACATCGACGTCTCGAAGGTTACCAACCTCTACGGCACCGGCATGACCTGGGAGTTCGTCGATCGCCTGCGCAAGATCGTCAAGGGCAAGCTCGTGCTCAAAGGCATCATGACCGGCGACGATGCCAAGGAGTCGCTGCGCCACGGCGTTGACGGCCTGATCGTCTCCAACCACGGCGGCCGCGCCGAGGAGAGCGGGCAGGCAACCATCGGCGTACTGGTCGAGGTGGTGGACGCGGTGGGCGGCAAGATCCCGGTGATGATCGACGGCGGCGTGCGCCGCGGCACCGATGTCCTGAAGGCGCTCGCTTTGGGTGCGACGGCCGTCGGCATCGGCCGGCCGTATGTATGGGGCCTCGCATCGTTCGGCGAAGCCGGCGTGGATCGCGTGCTCGAGATCCTGGACAACGAGTTCATCACGATCATGCGGCAGGTGGGCGCGCTGAACATCAATCAGATCACGCGGGAAAACGTCACGCGCGGATAGCTTGGCGATCAACCGGCTTCGGGCAATGCGAGATCGGGCAAGGATGCTGACCTGAAATTGCCGCAAGCGACGAAGCACTCTCTCGACGGTTATGCTCAATCACCGTGGACCGGCACGCACGCCGTCCGCCCGCCATGCGTGTGATTGAAACGCCACTGGTGCGTGAAAACGCATTCAATTCACATCTTTTGCAGCGTGCTCGTTGGACCCGCCACCCTGAATGGTTTCCGCTGATGTCGCGGAATGGGATTTCAAACGCAGGGGGCTGTCATGAAGAAATTCGTGCTCGGAAGCGTGACCCTCGTCGCATTGATTGCAGGTGGCGCGGCGAATGCCGCGGATATCCCGGTCAAAAGTGCTCCTCCTCCGCCGATCTGGAATTGGACCGGCGGCTATATCGGCGGGCTTGTCGGCGCTCAGGCGGGCCGAACGGATTTTTCAGATCCTTACGGTGCGCCTATCTTCGGCGACGACGTCAGAACGCCCGGTTTTCTTGCCGGCGGTCAGGCCGGATACAACTGGCAAGCAAACGGCTCGTCGTGGGTGTTCGGCATCGAGGCCGATGCCAGCTGGATAACGTCCAACGGCACCAATACCTGCTTCGCGGTGTCCACGCACTTCCTGTCCTCGGATTGCAAAGTTCATCCAGACGCAGCCGCCACATTGACGGGCCGCATCGGCCGCGCGTTCGGCGCGGACGGCCGTACGCTGCTGTATGCGAAGGGCGGTCTCGCGTTCGTTCACAACAATGTCGACATCCAGGTTGGCGGCAACGCCGGCTTCGGCGGCGGCGGCCCGATCGGCATCGCGCCGGCCACGTCAACGAGCTACTGGAGAATCGGCGGAACCGTCGGCGCCGGGATCGAGCATGCACTGACGCCGGCGTGGTCGTTCAAGGTCGAATACGACTACCTGCGATTCGACGACGCCTCCGTCGCGACGCCGCCGACCATGCGGCGCGTCCCGCCCCTCGTGGATGTTCCGGGATCGGCCACCGATGTGCGGCAAGACCTTCATCATGTGAAGGTCGGCCTCAACTACAGACTGGGCGCGGATCCGCGGATCGGCTGGGCTTCTGCCGCTGCCGCACTTCCGGTGAAGGCACCGGTTCAGGCGCCGGGTTGGACTCCGGGCTGGGAATTCGAAGCCGGCGCCCGCGTCGGCTACAGCACCGGCAAGTTCGCCTGGAGCATCATGCAGCCGTCGCCGATTTCCAGACTCTCTTACGACGACTTGCAAGGGCCCGCCGGCGAGCTGTTCCAGCGTATCGACAGTCCCTGGAACTGGTTCGTGAAGGGCCACGTCGGCGTCGGCGCCTTCAAGGGCAAGATCAATGACGAGGATTGGAACGGAGATGGGTTCATTTACGGCAACACGCTGTCCGATCATAAGAACGGCAAGCTGGCGTACGCGACCGCGGATGTCGGATACAGCGTGCTGAGGGGACGAGGCTACAAGGTCGGCCCGTTCGTCGGCTATCACTATCTGGACCAGCACGGCGACACCTATGGCTGCGCGCAGGTCGGAACGCCGCCGCAATTCGGGACCGGATGCTTCGATCCGACGGTCCCCACATCCGTCCTTGTCGGACAGCAGAAATCCACCTGGCAGGCCGTCCGTGTCGGTCTCGCGGGCGAAACCATGCTGGGGGATCGCTGGCGATTGAACGGAGAGGTCGCTTATCTGCCGTGGGTGACAATGAAAGGCCGCGACAACCACCTGCTCCGAACCGAGACGACCTATTTCGACCAATGGGGCAACAAGGGACGCGGCGTGCAGTTGGAGGCCGCGGTGTCGTACTTCGTCGCCGATCGTTGGACCGTCGGCGTCGGCGGCCGATACTCGGCGATGTGGACGACCGAAGCGTTCGACCAGATCTACGTCAACGCGGTGCCGGGCTTTGAAGCGGTCCGCGCAAGGTTCGACACCAGCCACCTCAGCGTGTTCGCGCAGTCGTCGTTGAAGTTCGACTGGGTCGACGGCGTCAGGGCGAGGAACTGATCGACCTGGATTGTTGAACGTAGTTCCTGGCCTTGCCGATCGTCGCCCGGGCGGACGATGCGTTAGCGAAGAACGATCTGGCTGAAGCTCTCGAGCGCGTCGCCGTCCGCAGTCCCAAAGGCCTCGTCCGTGCGCGAGCCGCGGCGTCGCCGCCGCAGGCCCGGCTGGCCGTCGAGCGGATCGACCGTCGAGAGCGGAATCTCCGTGGCGTTACCATTTTTGGTGAAGAAGAAGCGCAGGCCGGTTGCATTCTCGATCTGCGTCACGCGGCGCTGATAGAGTTTGTAGGCGCCGAGCGGCAGTTCGCGCACCGCCTCGTCGAGGTCCGTAACGTCGATCAGATTTTCCTGCGATAGCAGGTAGGCCGTGGCGAAAAGATTTTCATCGGGGGCAATGCCCACGGCAACCTTCCAGAATTCAAGCGGGATCTTGTGGCCGCGATATTTGGGGTCCGAGGTCGAGAAGATCGGGCCGGTGAACACCTGGAGAGATAGGTCGTCTTTCGGATTCACCTGCTCCAAGATGTAGTCTTCTAGCCCCGCCCAGAGTCTGGCATCGTCCCCGATATTCTTGGCCTTGCCTTGATTGAAGATGTCCCGCTGCGGCACGCAGTTGGTATACACACAAGTACCGTTGGCGGAGCGCACTGCGTCAAACACATTGCTGCCGAATTCCAGGTCTTCGCGGCGGGTAAGGTGGCCGCGATCGAGCTTGTTGCGCTTGTAGTAGCTATTGTCGATCTGGTGATTGCGGCTGATTCTGGAGTCCACCAGCCAATCGTCGGTCCGTCCGGAGAGAATAAAGCGCGGTCCGGCGGACAGGTTGGCGGCGGAGAAGAACGCGAGCCGACGCTCCTTGTTCATCACGACGCTGAAGTGCTCGTACTTGAGCTCGGACTTGGTCGCGTCCGCCACAAGCGGCGCCACATCCCCCTTAATGGAATCGTCGAGCTGCGGCAGAAGCACCTTGAATTTCCCGAGCTTGGATTGATAGCCCTTCAGGTGGGCTCCTTTGAATGTCCGGTCCGCCGGCGCATCGATCACGTTCCCCCGTTCGTCGCGCGTGCCCTTGGGCTTGCTTGCTTCAGCGACGAACGATTCAACCTCGCCACCGCCGACAAGCCGCACCCCGCCTGCATCGCTGATCTCGAGTTGAACTGTGACGATACGGCTCATGGCCAGCTCCTGCGGTTTGGCGTGCACGGCGCCGGCCGAGGGGACCGGCTGTGGCGCGATGATGGGTTTGATGAGGTCATGATCGGGGAGTGCCTCGCGCAGCGTCTGCACGATGCGCGAGACGCGGACGCCTTCATTGGCCATCCATTTGATGTCGTCTTCCTTGTCGACGTTCGGGTTGAAATCGTGGCCGAGCACGGTCTGGATCGCGCCGTTGCGGCGCACCGGCACCCCGCTGTGGTGCAGGGCGACGACAAGCCAGTCATTGCTGAACACAGGCGAGCCCGATGAGCCTGACAAGGTATCGGTGGAATACCAGATGAAATCGTCCGTACGGCGCAGCAGCTGGTTCTCGCGCACGCAGACCTGCTTCAGCTGGCCTGCGGGGTGCTGCACGATGGTGAGCCATTCCCCCTCGGCGACCTTGCCTGTCACGTCGATCAGCGCCAAGAAGTTGAACGCGTCCAGCGCCGTTGCGCCGGTGACATCGCGCGCGGCCACCGCCACGACGCTGAAGTCCAGCTTCTTGGACGTGAAGAACAGGCGGTCCGGCTCCAACCTGAACCGCACAGGCGTTAGTTCACGCCCGTCCAAGCTGCGCTCATAGCGGAACTGCGCTTCCGCGGTGCGCGCCGTCTGCGCGTCGGGGAAGACGTGATTGTTGGTGATGAGCACGCGCGGGGCAATGAGAAAGCCGGTCGCGTAGCCTCCGCCCATGGCTTCGAAGCGAATGCGGCAGACCGAACGGGCCGCGTTGGTCCCCTTTTCGAGGTAGTTGATGTCCTGGAGCTCGTTGCCGCCGATGATGCGCTCGAACGTCTCTTCGAGTTCGCGGTGGCTCAGCTCGCCGCCCAGCTGGTCGTCCAGGAAATTGCGGCGCTGACGCAGCACGTACTCGGGCGCGACATCCCGCGGTACGGCGTTGCGGGACGCCAGCATGGCGCCCATGTCCAACCCTTCCGCTCGAACACGAGTGGATTCGATGACCTGCAGCAACAGCGGCGGGATCGTTCCCATCGCCTGTATCCCCCCTTGCGCAGCAGCGCGCCGGGCGCTTGGCGAGCCTTCCAATTCTGCGCAAACCTTTTATGACGTAGCGTAACAATCAGAGATCGAAATTTCCACAAATTTCTCTCTTCGCGCGAACAAAGTTCGAACCACCTTCGACCCGCCCGTGCCATCACCGCCCCGACCGCCTACTCTCCTGCACGGCACAGTCGATCACGAGAGCCGGCCTTCGCTGGGCAACACACCCGGTGGCGTGCGAATTGAGCTATCGCGCCGACAACTCGTGCCTGAATCACGCGAAAGGCGCTCGTCGCCCGAGGAGAGAAAATTGAACCATCGCTTCCCGACTCGTTCCTGCGGCTGCGTGCTTGGCCTGGCCACGCTGGCATTCATCGCAGCTTCGGCGCCGGCGCACGCGCATGTGAAATGGTTCGCGCCCTACATCGTCGGGGCGCCGCCGCAGCCGATCGCGGCCACGCTCGGCAATGTCTGGTTCTGGACCGGCATTGCGCTGGTTTTGGTTTTCTTCCTGGCAACACGCGCGGTCGAGAAGTCGAGTGCGGGTGAAACGATCCTGCGCGGCATGGACCGGATCACCGATCCGCTCTGGAAGCGCCTGGACGATTTCGTGCGCATTGTCATCGCCGCCTTCTTGGTGGCGATCTTTGCGGTCGGCGGCGTCTACCTGACGCCCGATCTCAAGACGCCCGCTGAATGGGTGTCATGGACGCAGCTCGTGATCGCCGGGCTGATCTTTTCCCGCAAGACGCAGCCGCTTGCCGCCGCCGGCATCGTCGCCTTGTGGCTCCTGGCGCTGCGCGACTACGACGTCTTCCATCTGCTGGACTATCTCGCGCTCGGGCTCGGCGTCGCCGCCTATCTGGTGCTGGAGGCCTCGTCCAATCCGGAATGGCGCAAGCATCGCTTCGAAGCGCTGCGCTGGGGCTGCGCCATCGCGCTGATGTGGTCGAGCCTCGAAAAATTCGCCTATCCCGACTGGTTCTACCCGCTCGTGGAGGAAAAACCCTTCCTGACTTTCGGCCTGCCGCGCGACGTGTTCATCCCGATGGCGGGCGTCGCCGAGTTCACGATGGGATTCGGCCTGATCTGGACGCCGTTGGTACGCCGGCTGTCGGCCATCGCGCTGTTCTTCATCTTCAACGCAGCCGTTTATCCGTTCGGCCGCACCGACCTGATCGGCCACGCGCTGATCATGGCGATCATCGTCGCCATCGCCGCCGACCATACCCGCGAGGTGCATTTCCTGCCCGCGCTCAAGCGAAGGCTTGCCGGCGTTCCGGCGGGGCTTGCGGCGGCGCTGGTCATCTTCGTGACCGGGTATTGGGGACTGCACATCGCAATCTACGGCATCGAAGGAAACACCAGCACGCTGGCCGGCGAGCGGCTGACGCATACGCCGAGCCCCGAGCATCCGCATGGCATGCACGGCGCCGCCGCGACAGCGCCGACGGCCGAGGCCGCCTATGGCGCCGCCATGGACCGCATGCACGGACCGATGATGCAGGGCATCGCCAACGCCGATCCCGACACGGCCTTCGTGCTCGGCATGATCCCGCACCATCAAGGCGCGATCGACATGGCCGAGATCGTGCTGAAGTTCGGCAAGAACGCCCGAAACCAGCACTTTGCGCGCGAGATCATCGCCACCCAGCGGCGCGAGATCGGCGAGATGCGCGACTGGCTCAAGCAGAGAAACATCCCGCAACCGTGAGGAACGGCGTACGCAACCCGCTTCAAAGAGAGAAAGCCAATGACCCGTACGCTTCTCCGCTTTTGTATCGCGCTTGGACTTGCGTTTGGACTCGGATGGGCCGCGGCCGCGAATACGGCCAGAGCGCAGGACTATCCGGCCCGGCGCATTACGATTGTTTGCGCCTTCGCGGCGGGCGGATCGGTCGATGCCGCCGCCCGGATCATCGCGGAGAAACTGCGCGAACGCTGGGGCATCCCGGTCGTCGTCGAGAACCGGCTTGGCGCCGCCGGCAACATTGCAGCGGCGGCGGTGGCGCGGGCGACGCCGGATGGCGGGACCCTGCTGCTCACGGCGAGCGGCGTCGCCATCAACCAGAGCCTCTACGTGAATCCCGGTTATTCAATCAAAGAATTGCGCCCGCTGTCGCTTCCGGCGGTGAATTCTTCCGTCATGGCGATCCATCCGGACAATTCCGCGCGCACGCTGCAACAGTTCTTCGACGCACACCGGGCGAAGGGCTTCGTGTACGGCGCGTCGGGTGTTGGATCGGGCGCGCAAATCACCGCCGCCTATATGTTCAAGGATCTGGCCAAGGTCGACGCGGTGCTCACGCCCTATCAAGGCGGCGCGCCGGCCGCGACCGCGTTGATGGGCAAGCACATCGACCTGATCTCCGTCGCGTTGCCCGACATCGCGACCTTGGTGCAAACCGGCAAGCTGCGTGCTCTCGGGGTGAGCGGCGCCGAACGCTCCGAAGCGCTGCCGGACGTGCCGACATACAGCGAAGCCGGCTTCCCCGGCTATGTCGTGTATGGCTGGACCGCGGCGATGGCCCCCGCCGGTATCAGCGACGAATTGGCGGGACGCCTCAATGCCGCGATCAACGACATCCTTGCGATGCCGGACGTGAAGCAGAAGCTCGAGGCCGTCGGCTTCGCACCCAATCGCCAGTCGCTGCCGGACACGGAGAAGCGACTCGCCGCTGACGTGGCTTCCTGGGCCAAAATGGTCAGCGCGCTGGGCCTGCAAATAAAATGAGCGAGGCCACAGCGCGTCAAACGAGAGTGAGTAGCAACGAAGCGGACTACGGCTGCTTCGTCAGCTCCGTACAGGACGCGATCCGCGATTTCGGCGACAGCTGCATGTAGCAGAGCTCCATCCGGTTCGGCGCGAGCATCGTGCCCACGGTGTAGCCGTCGTCATCGACCATGTAGATCGCCCCGGTGCGCGATATGACGGCGATGACCGGATCGTTGCTGCGCGCCGACGAGAACGTGCCGGAAAAACGGCGGCCGTCCTGCTGGTTCACCGTCAGCGTGAATGCAATGCTGTTGAGCCGCGGCGACTCGGGCTTGGGCGCGGCATGATGCGGGTTTCCGGCGCCGCGGATGATCGTTTCGCTATCGCCTTTCCAGGTGCCGCGCACATCAGGAATCGCGGTCTCTGCCACAGCAGCCGTTGCGGCGACGAGCGTTGCCACCGAGACGATCCAAACAAGTTTCGACATGACTGGTTGCTCCTTGGCGTTTGACAATGTCCGGTGCGTGAACGACTCGACGCGCTCTTGCGCGACCGGCGGATCGATCATGCACATACCGGCAGGACGTTCCAACCCCGCTAAGCCATTGCTTTGATGTTGAGCGAACATGGTTGAGCGGCCGTTACCGCAATCAGGCGCGGCCCGGTCCGTATTGCGCGTGACGACAAGATCGGCGACCCTGCCGCCCGTTAGGATGTCTTCAAGCTGTTTTCTATCGAGAAATATGATGTGCACGGCGTCGGCCATGGTTATTGCCGGCCGGCGCCCAAAGGACCGGGTGATTGCCGGCTCCAGATCAAGATACGCAAATCCGTCACTGTCAAAGATAATGAGGAGATAAGCCGCCATGAAAATCTATGTTGTTAGTGCCGTCGTTGCCGCTGCCAGCATGTTTGTCGTCACCGCCGCTTCGATGGCGCAGACCGGGACGCCCCCGCAGCATGTGCCGCTGCAGAAGACCATCGGCCAGGCCAGGCCGGAGATCGTGCCCTCGCTGTTCGTCCTGAATTCGCGCGGCGCCACGTTGCAGGGCGGCAAGCTCACGCTGACCGGCGTATCGCCAAACTCGATCGTATTCGCCGACCGCCCGGTCAGATCAGCCGGTCATGAGCTCACCGCTCACATCCTGGAAGAATGGTCCCCCGCCAACACCAGCGCCGACAGCTTCGCCAAGGATCCGCCGAACGCAACCGTCTCCGTCTTCATGAAAGCCGGCACGGGCGTGCGTGACGCGGTTGTCGTGTTGAAGAATCCGGTCGCCGACGGCGATCGCGTGACCTTCGATGTCGACGTGCTCGAAGGCGACCTCACCGGCGCCGACGGACCTGCGTCGATCTTCATCGACATCATCGGTCGGCCGGCGACGCCGCGGTCGTTTGCCGGCGCCGCGCGGCGCGGCGCCTATTATCGCGGCGTCCCCTATGGCGCGGCGGCAGTCGGCGCCGCGGCGGTTGGTGCGGCGGCGGCCGGTGCCGCTTATTACGGAGCCTATGCCGTCCCGCGCCCGGTTTGCGGCTACTACCCCTATCCGCCCTGCTACTAGGGCCAGCAAGAGACGCTGCGCTGCCCGGTCAAGGCAGCGCAGCGGCTTCACGCAAACGCACGAACTGTGATGTCCGTCACATCGCTCGATCGTCGGCCGGGCTAATTCAGGTGCACATTGTGCAGCTGAAGCTCAGTCGGTCGAGCGCCGGTCTGTGGAACCGGAGGCCGGTGGTTCGAACCCACCCAGCTGTACCATTCTCCCTCGCGCGTGATTCGCGACGAGAACTGCATCAACTTGAATCAGTTCGTCAGCGGCCGGTTCAATTCGGTGCGCCAGTTCGCGGAATCAGGGGTCGACTGCGGACCGACCGAATACAGCTCCCACAGATCTTCGGCTTGCTCGTGGCCGTTGGCCTTTATCCATTTATTGAACTCGCCCCAGGCTAACGGCAGTCCCTCATACGGACCGCTGTAAACGGTGCGCGCCACCTTGACCCCAGGAAGCCGGCCCGGTTTTACGCGTCCGGCCGCTGTCACTGGCGCCGAAATCTTGACGCCCAATTCAAAGTCGAAAGTCTCCGGGCTCATCTTGAGATGATGCGCGAACACCGCGCCGACCGGCTCCACGCCCTGGGCAGCGAGCACGCTCATCAACTCACCGACGGCGGGGCCGAACGCCTTCATCATCTCGCTGCGCGGAATGGTGAGGTGAATGACGGCGGCGTCTTGCGCTTGGGTCTCGACGATCTGTGGTGTGGCCAGCATGGTACTCACTCCAGTTGTTTCTGTGCACTCTGCGAATTTGCTACGCACTTTGACCGCTGATCGTGGCCTCGAGCCGGACGTAGCTCTCTTCCATGCCGTGCTCCATGCCGCTCGCAAGGATGGCCGTCCGCGTTTCGGCGTCGGGCAAGGTCATCCGCACGGTCATCAGCGTACCGGCACCGTCCTTGTCGAACCTGGTTTCAACGTGGTTGTCCGGCGTCGGATCAGGCAGATGCATGCGCTCGACGTGAACGATCCGGCTGAACGGGACCAGCTCCACAAATTCGCCGGTCGCGGAAAATCCGTTGCCCTTGCCGTCGGTCCACTCGTAGCGAAACTTGCCGCCCGGCCGCGCGTCGTTGATGCAAACCGGCATCGTCCAGCCTTCGGGGCCGAGCATCCACTTCTGAATCAGCTCCGCTTCGGTGTGCGCGCGATAGACGGCCTCGGGCGGAGCCGCGAAACGCCGCGTGATGACCACGTACTTGTCGCCTTCGGTCTTGAGCGTCATCTTGGTCATCACTTCTCCTTTTTCTCACGCGTGTTCATCGCGGCCAGCACCGCGTCGAGGCGGTCGTAGTTCGCCGTGAGCGCCTCGCGCAGCATCGCCAGCCATTGATCGATCTCGGTGATGCCCGCGGGCGCCAGGCGACAAGGACGTTTCGTGCCTTCGGCGCGCCGGACGATGAGCCCCGCGCCTTCGAGCACTTTTAGGTGGCGCGAGATGGCTGGCTGCGTCATCGCGAACGGCGCGGCCAGTTCCATCACCGTCGCTTCACCTGTTGCGAGGCGCGCCAGGATCGCCCGACGGGTCGGGTCGGCGAGCGCGGAGAATGCGGAATCGAGGTTAGGCATCGGTGGTTTCTCTATATAATTATCTTGTTATATAACAAGCAGGTTATTGTCAATGGCATGCAATCGCCCCTGCCCTGCGGGCAATCCGCGGGCGGCCGTGGTGGCTTGGGCAAATGTCGGAATAGGCGCTGTGGGCCCGGCGAGCCTTGCGATCGCTGTGATCAGAACCGCGTCAGCTTGGACGCGTAGATCGTCGCGGATTCAGCGCGATCAGGCAGTTACCAGCAGCACCACCACCATGCAAAATGCGCCCGCCAGCGCAATCGCATCCTCGATCAGGGCGGCGGGAAAATCGCGCTTGAGCGCCGCCGCAAGCCACGCCCGGAAGGTGTAACCACCGAGCGTGCCGATGACGGCGCCGACGATGCCGCCAAGAGCACAGATGAGAGCGCCAATGAGCGCAACGCCGCCCGCATACCCGAGCGCCAAGCCGCAGATCCCACCGCTGACCAGCCGCGCGACGAAGGGGCCGGGCAGCTTGCGGCTCGGCGTGAACGGCAGCTTGTCGCCGATGAGTTCGCCGACCAGACACAGCGACAAGATCCACGGCGCGTAGGCCGAGCCGAGGAATGCCAACCAGGTGCCGCCGAGATTGAGCCCGCCGAGATAGGCGGTCCAGCTGACGGCGGTCGGCGCGAGCGTCGTGCGCATTCCCGCGACGATGCCGAGGCCAACACAGGCGATCAACAAGGTGAGCATGCGTATGCGATCTCCGAACCTAGCCTCGATGCCGCTTTCGCCGGCCCGCCTGTCATCACAGGCCGGCGAAACGGCGAACATCGATTCCGGCGCCGATCCGGCGCCGGCAACACTTGCTATCGAACCGTGATGATGCCGTTCCGCATCACCACGCGAACGTCAGGCCCGCGCGTCCCAGCACGCGGATCTGGCTCCACGACTCCTGCGGGAACGACGTGCCGAAGGCGGTCTGCGTCCGCTCGTTGAACGTACTCAGCTTGCCGCGATCGAGACCGGCGGCGAGCCCGAGGGTGAACGAGAGGTTGCCGAAGATCCGCATCATCCCGGTGGCGCCGAGAGCATGCTGGCCGTCGTATCCCGCCCAATGCATCGACACCGCGAAGTTGGTGCCGTCGGGCAGGAACGGGTTGACCAGCGAGGCCACCATCGCAGTGCCGGTCGCGGCGCGCGTCGCCGCGCGTGCGATGGCAAACTGGGCGTCCACGATCTGATTGGCGGAAACGCAGGTATCGGTGCCGGGAATATAGAAGAAGGTTGCACCGTAGATGGTGCAAATCTTCACATATTCGACGGCCGCTTGCGCCTGGCTGGGCACGAATGACAGCCCGGCGAACGCGACGAATAATGCCGCGATAGACGAGCGGAACGCAGCGCTGATCGCGCCGGCCCGCAGCGATTTGATCAAAGTCCACATGGTGTCACCATTGATCCTGTTGCGGCCGGGGCTCAGTAGCGCGCGACGATGGCGTCGCCGCCGCCGAAGCGGAAGTTGAGACCCGCCTTCACCAGGTGGAGCATGTGGTCGGCGCTGCCGTTGTCGCGATTGCTGCCAAGGTAGATCGAGCTCTCGCCGAAATAGATGAAATTGTATTCGAGCTTGGCCGACAGGTTGCGCCAGAAGGCCCACTCCAGGCCAGCACCCGCGGTCACGCCGGTGCGCGTGTGGGGCACGCCGCGCGGAGTTACCGTCCCCGCGAAGTTGGTCTGTTCGAGGTCCGCCCAGGCGATACCGGCCTTCACGTAGCTGAGCCAGGCGCCCGCCGCGTAGCCGACGCGGCCGGTCCCCGTCGCCAGCGCTCGGTAGTGGAGTTCATAACCCGAAAACACGATATCACCCGGCGCTACGCTGCCCTTCAACGACGCCCAGGATGCGTCGATCTCGCCACCGACCACGACATTGCCGAACTGCCAGTTGGCGCCCACCTGCACGCCGGCGAGCGGCCCGCTCGAATTGATCGTTTTGGTCTCGAAAAAGACCATCAGGCTCGGGTCGGAGAGATGCGTGCCGGCCCAGCCACCGCCGCCGTGGATACCGATATAGAAGCCGGTCCACAGCGGCGCGGCGGCGACGACGACAGGCCGCGCCTGCGCGGGCATGTCGGCGGCGGAAGCAGACGAAACGAACGGCAATCCCGCTGCGGTCGCGGCGGTGACGGCGGCACAAGCGAGCCAGCGGCTCAGCGAACGTGCGATTGAGGTTGTCATGGGAGTGTTCTTTCCAAAAGAATGACAGGTGCTGTGTGAATGGCGCGGGGTGCTCATGGTCACCACGCGTACATGAAGCCGGCGCGGCTCAGCATGCGGATCTCGCTCCACGACTCCTGCGGGGTCGACGTGCCGTATTGGGTCTGCGTCCGCTCGTTGAAAGTGCTCAGCTTGCCGCGATCGAGACCCGCAGCGAAGCCGCCGGAGAACACGAAGTTTCCGTTGATCCGCATTAGCCCCGAGAAGCCAAACGCATGCTGGCCGTCGAAGCCGGCCCAGTGATTGGAGACCGCGTAGTTGGTGCCGCTCGGCAGCCAAGGCGCGACCAGCGAGGCAGCCATGGCGGTGCCGGTTGCGGCGCGCGTGTTCAGGCGTGCGATCGCGAACTGGTTGTCGACGATCTGGCGAGTCTGCACGCAGGTATCGGTGCCGGGGATGTAGAAGAAGCCGGCGCCATACAGCGAGCAAACTCTCACATATTCGACCGGCTGCGCATGGCTAGGCGTGACTGCGAAGCCGGCGAGCAAGGCGGTTGCGGCTGCGATGATCGAGCGTATTGCTTTGGTTGAGGTCCACATGGTTCTCATCTCCAAAATGTCTGTGATCTGATCTGGCGGATGCGGCTCAGTAACGCGCGACGACGGCGTCACCGCCGAGCCGCACGTTGATGCCGACCTTCACCAGGTGGACGAAGTGGTCGACGCTGCTGCTGTTTGGCGTGTTCGGATGGACGAAGGTGTACTTCTGCTCCGGGAAATAGAGGTAGTTGTACTCAACCTTCGCCGAGACGTTGCGCAGGAACGCCACTTCCATGCCGGCGCCGCCGGTCACGCCGAACCGATTCTCGGTGGTGGCGAGTGGACCTTGGGCGGTGATCGACGTCGTGATGTCCATGTACGCATAGGCGCCGCCGGCCTTGGCATAAGCGAGCCACGGCCCCATCGCGTAGCCGAGCCGCGCGGTGGCGGTCGCCAGCGCATGGATTTCGGTGCCGGTGCTCCATACCCCGGGGATCGCCGGATTGATGGTGGAAGATGTGTTGCGCAGCGCGGCCCAGGAGCCATCGAGCTCGAGGCCGGCCACGACGTTACCCCACTGCCAGTTCACACCGATCTGGCCACCGACGATCGGACCGTCCGACCTGAATTCTTGCAGCGGGTCCGATGGGCGGAACTGCGGGTCGTTGACGCGGGTCGTGCCCCAACCCCAGCCGCCGTGGACGCCGGCGTAGTAGCCGTTCCACAGCAGTTGCACGACAGGCTCGGTCCGCGATTTGACCGGCAGGTCGGCCGCGAGAACCGATGGCGTGAATGCCGCGGTGGCCGTCGTGGCCGCGGCGGCGAAAGCGAGACAGCGCAGCGCTGCTCGTCCGATCGACGAATTCATGGAAGTGCCCTTTCCCCAATAGTTACAGGTGGTCCGATGTTACCGGGGCGGCCAACCGCAAGATGTAGCTTTGCGGCCACGGTGGATATTTTTCGTGGCAAGCCTCATCTTCGCCATGCGCGCGCCACGCTCTCACGCGCGCCGTCACGAAAGTTCGCGTGACGGAATTCCACGGGAAGGATTTGTGGCTTGCAGCGCAGGGGTGGCGCGCTCAGCGTAGGCCGTGCAACGACACCGGCATCACGTCTTGCGCTGTTGCGTGTTGTCGCAGGCGGGGACGAGCGCTTCGGCGCCTGCGCGCGCCAAACGCGTGATCCGGCCGTACCAGCACCGGTGGATGTGATTTGTCGTGCGGCATCCCGCTGCGACGCGAGCGTCAACGGGCGGAAAATCCACCTGAACCGAACGTCGTCAATTCTTCTTCAGCAAACGGCGTGCGTGCGTGTCGGCGTCGCGCTGACTGTTCATCACCCAGCGCGCGATCTCGCCGAACGACGAGAACCAGACGTCGTCGTGCTGGCGCATGTAGCCGAGCAGCTTCTCGTACACTGCCGTGATCATCGGCCGCCCGCCGAAGTGACTATGCAGCGACATCGCCAGAAAGCCCGGCGGCTCGCATTGGCGCAGATAATCGAACGTCTCCTTGTAGACGTCCCAGATGTCCTGCGGGCTCGAACGCAGCGTGCGGTTGTCGGTGAAATCGCTGCCCGGGATCTGCACGATCGGGCCGCCGTCGGTCTCGACCACGCTGGGGAGATCGGTGTCGCGGGCATCACCGTGCCAGAGCAGTTTTTCGGCGGCGAGGAGTTTGCGCGTGTGCTCGGTGAACGCGGTCACCGGACTGATCCACCCCAGCGGGCGCTGGCCGGTGGCGCGCTCGAGGATTTCGAGCGAGCGCCGGATCGCCGCCTGCTCTTCCTCCGGCGACATCGCGGTTAGCAGCTGATCCTGCAGATAGCCGTGGCCGGCGACGTCGTGGCCCTGCTGCACGATCGCGGCGACCGCCTCGGGATAGATCTCCGCGCAGCGCGCGTTGACGCAAAAGGTGCCGCGGACGCCATGCCGCTCCAAGAGCGCCAGAAGCCGCCAGACGCCGACCTTGCCGCCGTAGCTGCCCCAGGCGATGCCGGAATGATCGATGCCCGCCTTCGGCGAGGCCTGCACGCCGTAGGGCGGCGCCTTACCCTCCGACCACGTCTCCAGCATCGCGTTGACGGTGACTGCGATGCGCTTGCCGTCAGGCCAGGCGAAAGCACGTCCGCTCATGGTGCAACAATCCCCAACGATGCCCCAACAATCCCTGATGTGTGGCGCGGTTCATCCCGTGGGGATTTTCATCGGTCACGCGCGGGTGGGCGTCAAGCCAGCGGCGGCAGCCGCTCAATGCCGGAGGATGGCGTTGACCCAATAACAGTTGCCCGCCTGACGCTCGAAGATCGCGCCCCAGTTGATCGCGCGCGATGCGTCGTTCGACTGGAATTGCACCCTGAACTGGCCGATCGCCGATCCGTCGTTGATCACGAATTTCCGGACCCCGCTCGAGGCCTTCCAGGACAGGACATCTCTGGTCGCTTCATTCCGGGCGCTGAAGACGTATTCGTCAGTGCTGAGCCGCAGCGCCTTGCGCCGCAAGCCGGCCAGCATGTCTTCCGAGTTGATGAGGATGGCGTTGCCGATGTCATTGATCGAGATGCGCCGCCAGCCCGGCTCGTCCCTCGGCTCGTCGATCATCGGGATGACCAGGAAGTGCAGCCCCTTCTGGTCAGCCGTCGCCTGCTCGTCGCACTGCTTCATTGCCGCTTCCAGCCAACTGAAGTCGCCGCTGGCGCGCTGGTCGACGGCCGTCCCCTCCTGGTTCGGCGTCCGGTCGCCGAGCAGCAGAATGGCGGCCGCAACGGCCGCAAGCGCCAGCACCGCCAGCCCGCCATAGATCAGCCAGCTGCTCCGCTGTGCACGGACCGGCGCGCCGCAATAGCCGCAGGCGCGCGCGTTCCTCAGAAGTGGTTCTCCGCAGTGCCGACAATCGGTCATGGTTGCATTAAACTTAACACCTGATGGTACCGCAATCGACTTGCGCGCGAGATGATCAACAACGAATTGGCGTCGTGCGTGAGGTAACGGGCCGCCCGTGGCGATCGACCGGAGGAAGCCGATGCTGGTGCCCCACCTGAACCTGCGCACGGCCGCCGCCGGCGCGATCCTCGCCCTGCTGCTGGCCGCGCCCGACTTCGCGCGGGCACAAGGCAAATTCGAGGCAAGCTACGGGATTTCGGTCGCACGCATCCCGATCGGCAGTGCGACCGCCACCGCGGAGTTCGGCGACGCCCACTACCTCATCACCATGAGCGGACGAGCAAGCGGCATGATGCGCGTCCTCGCAAGCGGCGACGGCTCGCTCCGCACCCGCGGTTCCTTCACCGACGGACGCCCGGCGCCGACCGAGTTCACGGCCCGCACGACGACCGACGACGACACGCTGGACGTGAAGCTCGTCATCGACGGCGGCAACGTCACGGCGCTTTCGGCGTCGGAGCCGCCACCCGACCCGGATCGCGTGGAGCTCACCGACGCGCACCGGCGGGGCATCGTCGATCCCCTGACGGCGCTGCTGGTTCCGCTCGAGGGCGCCGGCGCTCCGAACGCGGCCGCCTGCCAGCGCACGCTGGCGGTGTTCGATGGACGCCGCCGCTTCGATCTCAAGCTCGCGTTCAAGCGCATGGACACGGTCAAGGCCGAGCGCGGCTATGCCGGACCGGCCGTTGTCTGCGCCGTGACCTTGCAGCCGATCGCGGGCCATCGATCATCGAGCACGATGGTCAAATTCCTGACGCAGGGACGCGACATCGAAATGACGCTGGCGCCGGTCGCCGGCACGCGGCTGCTGGCGCCGTTCCGCATCACGATCGTGAACATGCTGGGCAATCTGGTGGTGCAGGCCAACCGCTTCGAGGTCGTGCACGCGGTGCCGACGACGGGCCAGACGACGCACCAAGGCGCGCCGTCGCGCTGAGCACCGCGGGCACCGCGCGATGTCACTTCTTTAGCTTAGCGACCTGCACGGCTTGGCAGCCTGCTTGGCTCAGCGACCTCCGGTGACGCGCGCATGCGACGCCAGCGACGCTCCCGGCATGAAATCCTCGCGCCAGGCTTGCAGGAATTCGACGCCGAGCTGCTTGTCGTTCCGCCATACGACCTGGCACAGCCGTTCGGCATCGCCGTCTCTGGTCAGGACCAGCTTGAAAGCGGGAGGCAGTTCGCGGGGGCGCGGCGCCGCTAGTCGTGCACCGCCGTCTGAAATGTCCCAAACGACGCAGGGTATCCGCGCGCCGTCGGCCGCGAGTTCGATCCAGGCTGCACTGCGCCGAGGTACACGTTTCGAGCGCCTCTGCTCCAGACCGTCTTCGCGCATCGCGCAATCTCCCGCTTTGAATCGAATTCCAAGAAAACCGATGCTGTCGTTATTGCCGACAGCAAATTGCATGGCCGCTAACCTAATCGCTCGAATTTGACGAAAGTCGCCGGCATGGGAGACTTGCACCAAGGGAGACTTGCACCAAGGGAGACTTGCACCAAGGGAGACTTGCACCAAGGGAGACCTTTGAACCAAGGGAGAACTGCACAAAGCTTGGGCGAACCGTCCACAGCATCACGGCGCTGCCTTGCCTGCGCACGCGATCGGGCTGAAGATGGCGGCATGGGACGGGACAACATGAGACGGGACAACATCAGACAGGCCATTGCGACGTTCTGCGTGTGCTGGCTGGCGTGGTGCGGCGCACCGGCCTCGAACACCGTGCCGTTGGCATTCGGGATGACACCGGACCAAGCCTCGGCCGCGCTCGGCCTGCCCCTGGTTTACTTTTCCGGGCGCCCTGGCTCGGAAATCTTCATCGCCACCGGCCACGCCGGCATTCCCGGCTTCTATCCGACCGACCACGGCATCGCCTTGCAGTTTCGCCGCGGGCGGCTGACCGGCTGGAAGAAGGACTGGCAATTGCGGCGACCGGGGCCACTCTAAGGGAATGGCTGGCTCAAGCGCTCGACCAAGCGTTCCGCTTTCCGTGCTCGACCTGTCGCCGGTGTCCGCCGGATCGTCCGGCGCGACGGCGCTGCGCAACTCGATCGACCTCGCGCAATTCGCGGAGCAGCTCGGCTTCAAACGCTACTGGGTGGCGGAGCATCACAATCTGCCGTCGGTCGCGAGCTCGGCGCCGGATATCATGATCGGCCAGATCGCGGCGGCGACCACGCAGATCCGCGTCGGCTCCGGCGGCGTGATGCTGCCCAACCATGCACCGCTGATGGTGGCGGAGCGCTTCAAGGTGCTGGAGGCGCTGTTTCCCGGCCGCATCGATCTCGGCCTCGGCCGCGCCCCCGGCACCGATCCGGTGACGTTGTATGCGCTGCGCCGCCGGCAACAGGAGGGCAGCGACGACGATTTCCTGGAGCGCTTTCAGGAACTGATCCTGTTCGAGAGCAACGGCTTTCCGGACGGTCATCCGTTCCGCAACGTGCGCGCGATGCCAGCCGACAGCCCGCTGCCGCCGATCTGGCTGCTCGGCTCGAGCGGCTACAGCGCGCAGCTTGCCGGCATGGTCGGCGCCGGCTTTTCGTTCGCGCATCATTTCTCCGACTATGACGCGGTGGCCGCGATGCTGAGCTACCGCGAGCACTTCCGGCCATCGAAGGCGCTCGACAAGCCCTACGCCATGCTCGGCGTCGCCGTGGTCTGCGCCGACAGCGATGCGGAAGCCGATCGGCTGGCGACCACGCTCGATCTCAACTGGGTGCGCCGCGCGCGCGGCGAATACCAGCCGCTCGCGCCGCCGGAAGAGGCGCAGAATTTTCCCTACACGCCGGTCGATCTTGAACGGATCCGCCATCGGCGCGCGCGCCTGTTCGCGGGCTCGCCCGATACCGTCGTCGCCAAGCTCACGCCGCTGATCGAAGCGACCAAGGCCGAGGAGGTGATCATCACAACGATGATCTACGACCACGCCGCGCGGCGGCATTCCTACGAACTGCTCGCAGAGGCGTTCGGGCTGGCGAAGCGGACCGCCTAAAAAACAACAACCTGAAAAACAAGAAGCCCCGGCCGAGGCCGGGGCTTCAGTGCACTTTTTTGTTTTTTTGTTGCTACTGTTCGTTACTGCGCCGCGACTTTACTGCGCGGCAGCTTGCGCCGGGGGATTCACCGCCGACTCGTTCGTGCAGACGTCACGGAACAGGACGGCGCCGTTCGGCAGATACTCTTTCACCAGGCAGGTGCAGGTCGAGGCAACCGGGCGCGCGACGGCGACCGGGTACACCGGGGTCACGTACCGGCGCCAGTGCAGGTGCACATGGCCGTGGCAGTGACGGTGGATGTGGTGGCCATGGCGCCAGAAGCAGCCGTGGACATGCCGGTGACGGTGGTGATGGTGGTGGTGGTGATGACCGTGCCGATGACGGTGATGGTTATGATGGCCGTGACCATGACCGCCGCCGTGCGTATGACGGACCATATGGCTGTGACCGCCATGACCACCACGGCCGTGACCGCCGCCGCCATTACCGCCATGCTGACGCGCATCGGCGGCGGACGAGACGAGCGAAGCAAAGCCGACAACCGCGGCCGCGACGAGAGCAAGGAATGCAGAACGTTTGAACATTGTCAGAGACCTTTTGGCTCGATGTGAACCATCCGTGCCATTGGTCGGAGGACTCGGGCGACAGGTTCAACCGATTGATTTTCGATACATTTTCGTTCATCTGACATTCATCGATCGAGCGGCGGTGTGGCAGGACGGTTGGAACCCCGGATTGCAATTGTTCACGCGGCGTCGTCAAATCGGCCGGAACTCGCGTTCCGACAGCCAAAAAACTTGGACAGGAGGTCAATTTGGGTAAGCACTTCACGCTGACTGCCGACGACAGCCATCAATTGGGCGCCTACCGCGCCGACCCCGCGGGCGCCTCCAAGGGCGGCGTGGTCGTCATTCAGGAAATTTTCGGCGTCAACAAGCACATCCGCGCGGTCTGCGACCGGCTCGCCGCCGAGGGCTATACCGCCGTCGCGCCGGCGCTGTTCGATCGCACCCAGAAGGATTTCGAGTGCGGCTATACGCCGGACGAGATCGCGAATGCGCGCAAGTTCGTCGCCAATCCGAACTGGGACGGGATGCTCAAGGATACGCAAGCTGCGATCAACGAGCTCAAGAAGGAAGGTCCGGTCGCGATCGTCGGCTACTGCCTGGGCGGCAGCATTGCCTTCCTCGCCGCGACGCGGCTCTCCGGCGTCTCATGCGCGGTTGCCTACTACGGCGGTCAGATCGCGAAGTTCGCCGACGAGAAGCCGAAGGTGCCGATGCAGATGCATTTCGGCGAGGCCGACCAGGGCATCCCGATGGCCGATGTCGAGGCGATCAAGGCGAAGCGCAGCGGGGACACCGAAATCTACGTCTATCCGGGCGCGGGCCACGGCTTCCACTGCGACGAGCGCGGCAGCTACCATGAAGCGTCGGCGAAGGCGGCATGGCCGCGCTTCATCGACTTCCTGAAGAAGCATCTGAAGAAGTAAGCCGCCAGCTTCACGCTTCGGCCAAAGCAGTCCCGGGTTGCGAGCAATCGCGCCCGGGACAAGCTTTTTTAGAACCAGCGTTCCTTGATCACGATGGTGTCGCCGGGCTGCACCTGGGTCAGCAGTGGCACCGAGGAACGGCCCCGCACCGTGGCGCCGGCGGTCTGCCGATCGATCTTGACGTCATAGCGGTAGGCGCGCGGCGTGAAGCCGCCGGCGATCGCGACCGCGGTCTCGACCGTCATGTTCGGTACATAGGGATATTGGCCCGGCTGCGTCACCTCGCCGAGGATGAAGAACGGACGATAGGTCTCGACCTCGATCGCGACATGCGGCTCGCGGATGAAGCCGGCGCGCAGCTTGGCAGCAACGGCGCGCGCCAGTTGCTGCGTGGTGAGCCCGCGGGCGCTGACGGCGCCGATCAGCGGGATCGTCACCTGACCGGCAGCATCGACGAAATACGAATTGCTCAACCCCTCCTGCCCGAACACGACGATCCGCAGCTTGTCGCCGGTGTCGAGCCCATAGGACGGCGCGGGCGACGCTACGACCGGGATCGCGTTCGCCTGTATGACGGCGGCGCCCGGTTGCGAGCGCGCATTCCTGCGCGATTGAACCTGCGGCGCGTCGGCTGCCTGAGCCTCTTGCGGCTCTGCCTGTTGCGGTTGTGCTTGTTGCGGCTGTGCCTGCGCATACGCCGCTGAAGGCGCGCCGCGCCGCTCGTAGGCAATGCTGTCGAGATTGGGCGGCATCGCGTCACGCGGCGCGGCGGTGCTGCCCGGCACGGACGTGTGCATGCAGCCGGCGGCGGTGAGCGCGACCATCAAAATCGGTATGAGGCGGCTTACCCGCATGCGACGAATCCGAACCCACTAAACACGGTTAATGGATTACAGCCGCATATGGTTAAGAAAGCCTGAGCGACGCGGCCTTCGCTGGGAAAAGTCCAGAGATTCCTGGACTTGCGCGGCTCATTCCTTGCCGGCCGATTTCTGGGTGGCGTGCGGTTTTTCCGCCTCCGGCTTGCCGGGATCCGACACGCGGTCGGCGATCACGACTGCCAGCAGCGAGCCCAGGAACAGCACGTGGATGCCGACCAGCCAAGCCAGTCTGACGCTGTCCACCGCCCCACCGGCCTGATCGATGTTCATGAACGCCTTGAGCACCTGGATCGCGGAGATCGCGACGATCGACGTCATCAGCTTTTGCTTGAGGCCGCCGAAATCGACCTTGGTCATCCAGTCCGGGCGGTCGTGATCGCCCTTCTCGAACTTCGACACGAAGTTCTCGTAGCCGGAGAAGATCACGATCAGCACCAGGTTGGCGGTGAAGGTGAGATCGATCAGCGCAAGGATGCCGAGGATGACGTCGGACTCGGTCGCGGTCGGAATCTTCAAGATGAAGTGGAACAGCTCGCGACAGAAATGAAACAGCATCAGCAGCAGGCAGAACGCGAGCCCGAGATAGAATGGCGCCAGCGCCCAACGGCTCTGGAACAGAATGGCCTCGATGATGCGTTCAAATCTCGGCATGTCTTGTTCTCGTGTCGCTCGCTTTCGAATCCACGTTGCTCAACGCTTATAGCAGGGGGCACAAAAAAATGATCCGCCATCTTGAGCGCGCTTGGCGCCTTCGATGACGGATCAAAATAATATCGACGATCGCCGCAACGTTACGCGGCAACACCGGTTCCGATCGGGCAGCTCACGCCGGTGCCGCCGAGGCCGCAATAGCCCATCGGATTCTTCGCCAGGTATTGCTGGTGGTAGTCCTCGGCGAAATAGAACGGCGGCGCGTCGATGATCTCGGTGGTGATGGCGTCAAAGCCCCTGCCCTTGAGCTCTTTCTCGTACATCGCCTTCGACGCCTGCGCGGCTTGGCGCTGGGCATCGCCGTAGACGTAGATGCCGGAGCGGTACTGCGTGCCGACGTCGTTGCCCTGGCGCATGCCCTGGGTCGGATCATGGCTTTCCCAGAAGGTCTTGAGCAGCTTCTCGTAGGAGATCTTCTTCGGGTCGTAGACCACCAGCACCACCTCGTTGTGGCCGGTGCGGCCCGAGCAGACTTCCTCATAGGTCGGGTTAGGCGTGTGGCCGCCGGCGTAGCCGACCGCAGTTATGTGGATGCCGTCACCAAGCTCCCAGAACTTGCGCTCGGCGCCCCAGAAACAGCCAAACCCGAACACCGCGGTTTCGAGCCCGTCCGGATATGGACCCTTGAGCGGGCGCTGATTGACGAAATGCTTGGCGGCGGTCGGGATCGGCGTCTGCCGGCCAGGCAGCGCATCGGCGGCGGAAGGCAGCTCGGTTTTCTTGCGGAGCATGAACATACGGCATCTCCCGTGGGTCGGCCGGAACGCGGCCAAGAGGATCAAAGAGGATCGCGCCCCCAATATATGCCACCCGCGGCCGTCGCGCAGGGGGCCGATATCACTCTGCAAATCAACTGTCTGGAACAGGAGGGAACGCGGCGATCACGCCGCTGCGAGTGAAGCGATTGAGCGCCAACCGGCCGATCTCAGTGACGGGCGTAGCCGATCAGCGGGCGCCGCTTGCGGCCGAGCAGCACCAGGATCGTGCCGACGATCACCAGCACCAGGCAGCTCGAGGCATTGAGGACCCGGCTCGCGACCGGGTCCCACAGCCAGGGGGCCAGCCGTTCCAGGGTCGGCCGCACCTGCGTGAGGCTGTCCTCATGGAAGGTCGACCACACCTCCGCGACCGTGGTCACGTACAGGCGCTGATCGGCGATCGACTTGGTGCCGTCATAGACCAAGAAGATAAAGGCCAATGCCAGCAACAGGAGGCCGATAAACCGTAACAGGAAACGGATCATTGGATCGTCACGCCGACTGTGCTTCCCCAAGTGTGCGCTCTCGGGCCGATGAATTACTCTGGTCGCGCGCCGGGTTCAATGCAGTCCGCACCATAAAATGGCGCGATGTCGCATCCCGCGCACGCCAGAGGCGCCGGCCAGGCATTCAATGTATCACGCGTCCCTTGAGGGGGTGGCGTCCAGGGGCTAGTTTCGCCCCCATCCGGGCTCTGCTTGTTGCGTCCGGCAGCGTTCGGGGAGTTCACATGTCAGGCAATAACGGCGGCCGCGGTAAGCGCCCGGTCTTCACCGACGAGGAAGCGCTGCTGTTTCACAGCCAGGGCCGCCCCGGCAAGCTCGAGGTCGTGGCGACCAAGCCGATGGCGACGCAGCGCGATCTGTCGCTCGCCTATTCGCCCGGCGTCGCCGTTCCGGTGCTGGCGATCGCCGAGGACGAGAGCAAGGCCTACGACTACACCACCAAGGGCAATTTCGTTGCCGTCATCACCAACGGCACCGCCATCCTCGGCCTGGGCAACCGCGGCGCGCTCGCCGCCAAACCGGTGATGGAAGGCAAGGCGGTGCTGTTCAAGCGCTTTGCCGACATCGATTCCATCGACCTCGAAGTCTCGAGCGAAGATCCCGACGAGATCATCAATTGCGTGAAGCTGCTCGGCAAGAGCTGGGGCGGCATCAATCTCGAGGACATCAAGGCGCCGGAGTGCTTCATCATCGAGCAGCGGCTGCGCGAATTGCTCGACATCCCGGTATTCCACGACGACCAGCACGGCACCGCCATCATCGCCGCCGCCGGCCTGCTCAACGCGCTCGATCTCACCGGCCGCGACGTCAAGAACACCAAGCTGGTCTGCAACGGCGCCGGCGCCGCCGGCATCGCCTGCCTGGAGCTGCTCAAGGCAATCGGCTTCGCTCCGCAGAATCTCATCCTCTGCGATACCAAGGGCGTCATCTACCAGGGCCGCACCGACGGCATGAACCAATGGAAGTCGGCCTTTGCGGTCGACACCAAGGCGCGCACGCTCGCCGACGCCTTCGAAGGCGCCGACGTCGCCTTTGGCCTGTCGGTCAAAGGTGCGTTCACGCCCGAAATGATCAAGTCGATGGCGGCAAAGCCCATCATCTTCGCCATGGCGAATCCGGACCCCGAGATCACACCGGAAGAAGTCGCCGGCATCCGTGACGACGCCATCATGGCGACCGGGCGCTCGGACTACCCGAACCAGGTCAACAACGTGCTCGGCTTCCCCTACATCTTCCGGGGGGCGCTCGACGTACGCGCGCGCACCATCAACATGGAGATGAAGATCGCGGCGACGCGCGCGCTTGCCGAGCTGGCGCGCGAGGACGTGCCCGACGAGGTGGCCGCGGCCTACGGCGCCCGTCCGAAATACGGTCCCGACTACATCATTCCGGTGCCGTTCGACCCGCGGCTCATTTCCTACGTGCCGCCCGCGGTGGCCAAGGCCGCCGCGGACACCGGCGTCGCCCGCAAGCCGATCGAGGACATGGATGCCTACCGCACCCAGCTTCGCTCGCGGCTCGATCCGGTTGCCAGCGTGCTGCAGCGGGTGGTGTTCGAGCGGCTGCGGCGGCGGCCGCAACGCGTCGCCTTCGCCGAGGGCGAGGAAGAGCAGGTCATCCGCGCCGCGGCGAGCTTCGTCCGGCAGGGACTCGGCACGGCGCTGCTGGTCGGCCGCGAGGACCGCGTGCGCGCGACCGCGGCCCAGCTCGGCGTCGAGCTCGGCGGCGGCATCGAAATCATCAACGCGGCGCTTTCCCAGCGCAACGCCGCCTATGCAGCCTATCTCTATGAGCGGCTGCAGCGCCAGGGCTATCTGCTGCGCGACGTGCACCGGCTGGTCAACACCGACCGCAACCACTTCGCATCCTGCATGGTGGCGCTGGGCGACGCCGACGCCATGGTGACCGGCGTCACCCGCAATTTCTCGGTCGCACTCGAAGATGTCCGGCGCGTCATCGACCCGAAGCCCGGCCATCAGGTGATGGGCGTGTCGCTGGTGCTGGCGCGCGATCGCACCGTGCTGGTCGCCGACACCGCCGTGAACGAGCTGCCGGACGCCGCGATGCTCGCCGACATCGCGGTCGAGGCCGCCGGCGTCGCCCGCCGGCTCGGCTACGAGCCGCGGGTCGCGCTGCTGGCGTTCTCGACCTTCGGGCAACCGCCCGGCGAACGCGCGGCGCACGTGCAGAAGGCGGTCAAGTTGCTCGACCAGCGCCGCGTCGACTTCGAGTATGACGGCGACATGGCGGCGGACGTCGCGCTCAACATGGAGATGCGGGAAGCGTTTCCGTTCTGCCGATTGTCCGGCCCCGCCAACGTGCTGGTCATGCCGGCGTTCCATTCGGCCTCGATCTCGACCAAGCTGCTGCAAGAGCTCGGCGGCGCGACCGTGATCGGGCCGATCCTGGTCGGCCTCGACCGCCCGGTGCAGATCGTGCCGCTGTCGGCGAACGACACGCAGCTCGTCAACATGGCTGCGCTGGCGGCCTTCAACGTGAGCGGATGACCATCGATGGCTGACAGCAAGCTCCGCGGCGTCATCGCCGCCATCGCGACGCCGGTGGACGATGCCGGCGAGCCGGATGTCGCACGTGGGGCGACGCTGGCGCACTTCCTGCTCAACAATGGCTGTGACGGCCTCAATGTGCTTGGCACCACCGGCGAGGCGACCTCGTTCTCGCTCGAGCAGCGCAAGCGCGTGATGTCGGCCTACAAGGACGCCGGCGTCCCGACCGACCGGATGATGGTCGGTACCGGCGCGGCGGCGACCGCGGACGCGGTGGCGCTGACGCGCCATGCCGCGGATCTCGGCTTCGCGGGCGCGCTGGTGCTGCCGCCGTTCTATTATAAAGGTGTGCCGGACGACGGGCTCGCCGCCTATATCGACAGCATCGTGCAGTCGACCGCGGCGACGCCGATCGCGATCTATCTCTATCACTACCCCGCGCTGTCGGGCCTGCCCTGGCACGCGACGCTGATCCGCCGGCTGCTCGACAGCCACGGGTCGCGCATCGCCGGTCTCAAGGACTCCTCTGGCGACATGGCCTATGCCCGCGAGGCGGCGGCGATCTCGAAGGAGTTCAAGGTGTTCCCGTCGACCGAGGCGGTGCTGTTGGAGGCCCGCGCCGGCGCCTTCGCCGGCTGCATCTCGGCCACCGCCAATCTCAATGCCGATCTGTGCGCCCGCGGCTTCCACGGCGGCGATGCGGCGGCGCTGGACGCGGCCGTCACCATCCGCAAGCTGTTTGACGGCAAGGCCCTGGTTCCGGGCATCAAGGCGCTGCTGTCCCACATTCACCGGGATCCAGCCCTGGCGCGGGTCAAGCCGCCGCTGGCCATGTTCCCAGCCGCCGACCAGGCCGCCGTGACCGCCGGCTACGACGGGGTACGGGCGAAAAGCGCGGCCTAAACGGGGCCCTAAGCGCCGTCAGAGGCCCGTTTGCGACCGGGCTTTGACTTGCCCCGCCGGCATGACTATAAACCGCGCCAACTGGCGGCGGGCATCCGCCGCCGCTGTCATTTTATCGGGTTCGGCATATCGGGTTTGGTTTGCCGCCCCCCACAGAGATCGATCAGAGACCAGCATGGCGAATACGAGCTCAGCCAAAAAAGCGACGCGGGTCATCGCGCGCCGCACCGAGATCAACAAGTCGCGTCGTTCGCGCTTGCGCACCACCCTCGGCAAGGTCGAGGAGGCATTTGCCACCGGCGACCGCACCAAGGCGGCGGCGGCGCTGAAGGAAGCGGAGCCGGTCATCATGCGCTCGTCGCAGATCGGCGTGATGCATCCCAATGCGGCAAGCCGGAAGGTGTCGCGGCTCACCAAGCGGTTGACGACACTCGGCAAGTGACCGAACGTTATGAGTGATCAAAAAGGCTCGGCGACATCGCCGGGCCTTTTTTTGTTTTCGTACCGATCGCAACCAGCTTGTCGTCGCGACGTGCTGCGTTTGTCTTCGCCAACGTGACGGACGAATGCGCCAACAACGGCTGTTGCAGAATCGTCACGCACTGACTCTAATATCGCAATACCGCCCATTTGCGCCGGTGAGAGTGGCTTTCCGCGTCCGATACGCGCGCCGGTGACCGGGCTACTCTCCCAATTCGCACAGAAAAAAATCTGAATGCAGAATGCCTTACCGGGCATGGCCATGGTCGGGCTTTGAATTTGCGGCCTTTGCGCCACACTTCACTCGTGCTGATCGCGAATTCATCCGACGAATTGCGCGCACCATTTCAGACAGTCGCGTGACGCAATTGCAAAACCGTTTCAACGAGTTAATCCGAGATTTGTGACGACCGTCGCAAGGCGCGCGGCGGTTGTGCCCGCAAAACGGGCGTATCTTGCGAAATTCAAAATCTTGCAGCCGCGCTCTATCGTGTTATCACTTTTCCACACGCCGCCGGGTTCACCGACGGAATTCAATAAATGAGATCGTAGTCGAGGTTCCTCGAAAAGGGGGCGGCTGACTGTTGCCCAAATTCTGCGGGCACGACCGACACCGAAGCGAGGGAGACTCCGCGGCTCGAACAAGGAACTGGAATGCGTTTCGTGCGCCCGCATGGATGGGAGCCTGGGCACACGAAGCGAAACTGAACCAACGGCCGTGAGCGGTCGAAAAATGCGGAACGCCATCGTGTGCGTGCGGCCACGATGGACTAAAGGGGGCACCATGGCGACTTCGACGAATTCCTGTTTGCATCAGTCTTGTTTGCGTCAGTGCGGTGCGAGTTCGCGCCGCTTGTCCGGCTCGCTGTCACGGCGGTGGGACATTGTGGTCACGGCACGGAGGCCGGCACTGCCCGGCCGTTAGGCTCGACAGCTGAGCCGGCTGAGTTTCTGCCGGCTGTTCGCTACCCGTACCAACCTCAAAAACACTTCGCTGAGTTCGTGTTGCGTCCCGCGCTTCCGGGTGAGTGGAAGAAACGACTCCGTTGAGCAGACACACGCGAACCAGACCGGGACGATGCAATGAACAATTCAGACCAAGAACTATGGAACCGGGTGCGTGCGCGGCTGAAGTCCAATGTCGGCGACGACATCTTCAACAGCTGGTTCGCGCGCATGGAACTCGAGGCGATCGATGGCGATACCGTCAGACTGTCGGTTCCCACCCGCTTCCTGAAGAGCTGGGTGCAATCCCACTACGCCGACCGCCTGCTCGCCTGCTGGCAGGATGAAGCATCGACCGTCACGCGGATCGAGCTCACCGTGCGCTCGGCGGTGCTCAAGCCGCTGCCTCCGAAGCCGAAGGCGCCCGAAATCGCGCCGCCGGCAAGCGACCGGCGCGAGATCAAGACCGGCATGGAGATGCCGCGCGCCGCGGCGCCGATCTCGGCCGTGCACGACGCGCTCGGCGGTTCGCCGCTCGATCCGCGACTGACCTTCGAGTCGTTCGTGGTCGGCCGTTCCAACACGCTCGCGCATGCGGCCGCCAAGCAGGTCGCGCAAGGCCGGCGCGGCGACCAGGTGATGTTCAATCCTTTGTACATCCATGCCGGTGTCGGCCTCGGCAAGACGCATCTGCTGCAGTCGCTTGCCTGGGCAGGCAACGCGACGGCCGAGCGCAAGGTGCTCTATCTGACCGCCGAAAAGTTCATGTACGGCTTCGTCGCCGCGTTGCGGGCGCAGAACGCGCTCGCGTTCAAGGAGGCGTTGCGCGCGATCGACGTGCTCGTCATCGACGACCTGCAGTTCCTGCAAGGCAAGGCGACGCAGGCGGAGTTCTGCCACACCCTCAACGCGCTGATCGACTCCGGCCGTCAGGTGGTCATCGCCTCCGACCGGCCGCCGTCGGAACTCGAAACGCTCGACGAGCGCGTGCGCTCGCGGCTGGCCGGCGGGCTGGTCGTCGAAATGGGATCACTCGGCGAGGAACTGCGGTTCGAGATCCTCAAGGCGCGCGTCACCACCGCGAAACTGCATCATCCCGGGTTCGACGTGCCGCCGTCGGTGCTGATCTACATCGCCAAGACCGTCACCCATAACGGCCGCGACCTCGAAGGCGCCCTCAACCGGCTCTTGGCTCACAGCAAGCTCACCGGCCAGCCGGTGACGCTCGAAATGGCCGAGCGCGAAATCCGCGATCTGATCCGCCCGCAGGAACCCAAGCGGATCAAGATCGAAGAGATTCAGCGCATCGTGGCCCGGCAATACAATGTGAGCCGCGCCGACCTGTTGTCGTCGCGGCGCACCGCCAACGTCGTGCGCCCGCGGCAGGTGGCGATGTATCTCGCCAAGCAGTTGACCCTGCGGTCCCTGCCCGAGATCGGCCGGCGCTTCGGCGGCCGCGACCACACCACCGTGCTGCATGCGGTCCGCAAGATCGAGAACCTGGTGCACACCGATACCTCGCTGGCCGAAGAGATCGAGATTCTGAAGCGGCAGCTTCAGGACTAATTTCTGCCGGTTCCAGAGACCCGAAATCCTGAAGGCCCGGCCGTCGCGCCGGGCCTCATTTTGAGGCCGGAAATCCGCGCGGAATCGGGCAAAAACCCGCGAGTCGCGTGGATAAGGCCCCATAAACGCTTGCGAAAAGTGCGCCCACACGCCACTTTCGTCGTCCTTCCGAAGAGTTAGGTCACCCCCGGGGTCCGCCAATGAAGGTCACCGTCGAACGCGCAGCGCTGTTGAAGTCGCTCGGCCACGTGCATCGCGTGGTCGAACGCCGCAACACCATTCCAATCCTGGCCAACGTGCTGGTCCGCGCCGAAGGTTCCAAACTGTCCTTCAAGGCCACCGACCTCGATCTCGAGATCACCGAGACCATTGCGGCCGAGGTGTCGCCAGGCGGCTCCACGACCGTGCCGGCGCACATGTTCTACGAGATCGTGCGCAAGCTGCCGGAAGGCACGCAGGTCGTGCTCGAAGGCTCCGGCGACCGCGCCGTGCTGTCGTTGCGCGCGGGGCGGTCTCGTTTCACGTTACAAACACTGCCGGAAAACGATTTCCCCGACCTCGCCGCCGGCGAGATGACGCACACGTTCACGGTCGCGGCTGCCGATCTCAAGCGGCTGATCGATAAAACGCAGTTCGCGATCTCGACCGAAGAGACGCGCTACTACCTCAACGGCATCTACCTGCACGCCGCCAGCACCGGCAAGGCGCAGACGCTGCGCGCCGTCGCCACCGATGGGCACCGCCTGGCCCAGGTCGAACTGGCATTGCCAGCGGGCGCCGCGGGCATGCCGGGCATCATCGTGCCGCGTAAGACCGTCGGCGAGGTGCAGCGCCTGATCGAGGACAACGCGGCCGAAATCACCATCGAGCTGTCGCAGGGCAAGATCCGCTTCACGATCGGCGACGTGGTGCTCACATCCAAGCTGATCGACGGCACCTTCCCCGACTACGCCCGCGTCATCCCCTCCGGGAACGACAAGGAACTGATTGTCGACAAGAAGGAGTTCGAGCAGGCGGTGGATCGCGTCTCGACGGTGTCGAGCGAGCGCGGCCGCGCGGTCAAGCTCTCGCTCACCAGCGGACGCCTGACGCTTTCGGTGACCAATCCGGATTCCGGCAGCGCGACCGAGGAGATCGAGGTCGAGTACGCGGCCGAGGCGCTCGATATCGGGTTCAACTCACGCTATCTGCTCGATATCGCTTCGCAGATCGAGAGCGAAGCGGCGGTGCTCAGGCTCGCCGATCCGGGCTCGCCGACGCTCATCGAGGACAAGGATTCCAAGGGCACGCTTTACGTACTGATGCCGATGCGGGTGTAGTCGACGTCCTCCCGCCTTGCGTCAGCGGCGCTTCGACGCCGTGGATCGTTTCTGAGCGACATTTTGGTTGGCCGACGCAATCCTGGTTGCCTGCTCCGGCGGCAGCCAAACCTTCATGTCTTTCGATTCGTAGTCCGGCACCGGTTCCGAAAAACCCGTCATGGCGTCGGCCCAGAATTCGACCTTGGCCACATCCTCTCGCACCCGGTCTATCGCGGCATGGAGATGACGCGCCATGGCGTCGGCAGCAGCTCCCTTTTCATTGTTCATCGCCCAGCACTTTCGTTATGAGCCGCAATCGGTCCTGCGCCGACAGCGCTGCTCGCGCTTGCTCCCATGATGGGTTAATCACTCTTCAGCCGACTGGTTCCGGCATACCAGACGCGTGAAACCTCGCAATTTCATAGGCTTGAGCTATCCGGCATGGGTTCCCGCGGTTCCATCGGTTCGCCTTCACAAGATATGTCATGACCGCCGTCCGCATCCGCCGCCTGACGCTGAGCAACTTCCGCAGCTACCACGCGGCGCAGATCGACGTCGGCGCGTCGCTGGTCGTGCTGACCGGACCGAACGGCGCCGGCAAGACCAATCTGATCGAAGCGATCTCGTTGCTGGCGCCGGGGCGCGGGCTGCGCCGCGCGACGCTCGACGAGTTGGCGTTTGCCGAAGGTGACGGCTCCTGGGCGGTGGCGTGCGACGTCGAGGGCGCGCTCGGTCTCGCGTCGCTCGGCACCGGCATCGAAGCGCCGACCGGCGACATCGCGCCGACCACGCGCAAGTGCCGCATCGACCGCGAGCCGGTTTCCTCGGCCACGGCGTTTGCCGACCACCTACGGGTGATCTGGCTCATTCCCGCGATGGACACGCTGTTCAACGGCCCGGCGTCGGAACGGCGGCGCTTCCTCGACCGCTTCGTGCTCGCCGTCGACGCCGAACATTCCGGCCGCGTGGCGGCGCTGGAGCGTTCGCTGCGCTCGCGCAACCGGCTGCTGGAAGAGCCGCGACCCGACACGCACTGGCTCGACGCGGTCGAGCACGAGACCGCCGAACTGGCGGTGGCGGTGTCGGCGCAACGCGCCGAGACGGTGGCGCGCTTGCAGACCGCGCTGGCGGAGCGCCGCGATCCGGCCTCGGCGTTTCCCGCCGCCGAGATCGCGCTCGACGGCTGGATGGAGAAGCTGGTCGCCAACCACCCCGCCGCCGAGATCGAAGACCGCTATCGCACCGTGCTGAGAGAAAACCGTCCGCGCGACGCCGCCGCCGGCCGCACGCTCGATGGTCCTCACCTGACTGACCTGTCGGTGTTTTTCGCCGCCAAGGGTATCCCGGCGGCCGACGCCTCGACCGGCGAGCAGAAGGCGCTGTTGATCGGTCTCGTGCTCGCCCATGCCGGGCTGCTGGCCGAGATGTCCGGCTTCGCGCCGCTCCTGCTGCTCGACGAGGTCGTCGCCCATCTCGATCCGGGCCGGCGCGCCGCGCTCTATCGCGAGCTTGAGATGCTCGGCGCGCAGGTCTGGATGACCGGCGCGGACCCGGCGGCGTTCGCGGAGATCGAGCAGCGCGCGCAAGTGTTTCAGGTCACGCCGGGCAGCGTCGCGCCGCGTACCTGAAGCGGCTCCAAGAGGTCAGAACCCTTCCATTTCGAGATAGGCGCGCGGCCGCCCGGCGGTGCGCGGGAACGGATCCGCCGAACAGGTCTCGTAGGCGGTCTTATACGGCACCGGCGCTTGCGCCGTGAGCAATCCGTAGATGCTGACCTCGCGACCGATCCCGCGCCGGGCCAGGTCGCGCAGGTCGTTGCCGTATTCGCTGATGCCGCGCACCACCACCTCGCCGCCGTCGCCGAGATCGAGCCGCGACGTGGCGACCCGGCACACCGTCGCCCGGTCTCGCTGGCAGCCGCACAGCACCGGTTCGGCGGCGAGCACACCGCGCATCTTGAGGCTGCGCCCCTCGTAGTCGGGATGGGCGGCAAGCCCGCCCGCGAACCGCGCGCCGTCGACCGTCCGCGCGATGAGCTGCGGGCCCATCACCCCGCCGACGATGAACAGGATCACCGGCAGGACGATCGCGAGCGGGATGTAGGTCGCAATATGCGCGTCGCGTACGGCGCTGGTCGGCGGCCGGAGGCGCAGCCCATACCACGCCAGCAAGCGCAACCCCGGGAAGAACAGGCCGAGCGCCACGAAGGTCCAGGCCTGGGCGTAGAACCACTGCAGCTCGCAGCCGACATAGGACGGCCGCAGCCCGAAAATGTAGGCCGGCAGGAACAGCATGCCGAGGAAGGTCAGTTCGACCAGTGCATAGGACGGATGGCTGGTCGGAAACAGGTAAGCGCCGGCCTCCTTGGTGGGGATCTGCAGGTTGACGTTGCCGACGCTCACGATCAGCCGGTGGAAGGCCATCTGCGGCAATTCCCGCGGCCGCAGGATGCCGATCACCGACCAGCCGAAGGCGACGAGACCAAGGATGCCGACGACGATCTGGAACAGCCCGAGCGCGTAGCCGAGGTCGGGCGGACATCCCAGAATCCCGCGCCGCGCCATCAGCGTCGCGACCACCGACGCCAACAGCATGATGGCGAGGTATTCGACGAAGATGATCTGGATGACGTTGCGCGTGCGCTCGAGCATGGTTCAATCCCCCACCGGCGCCGCCTCCATAGCATCCACCGCGCGGCGATCTGAGCACCGGCGACCGCACCCGCGGCGGCCATCCACAAGGGCGCGGAACCGGCGCCGGAAAGCCCTTCCCGCGCTTAGGATTCCAGCCTTTTTTGCGACCCTTTCCGGGCTGGATTTTTTGAGCCCTTCGACCTTTAAATTTGTCGACGAATCAATATATTAGCGCCAGTCATTTGGGCCTGTACGGCCCCCCCATTTCGTGTCACATCAACCCTCGACTCTGCGCGCTTTTTCGAGCGCGATTCGAAAGTCCTGCCCATGGCTGAACCAGCCCGCGAAGCCCCGGATTCGTCCACTTACGATTCGGAATCGATCAAGGTCCTCAAGGGCCTCGATGCCGTGCGCAAACGGCCCGGCATGTATATCGGCGACACCGACGACGGCTCCGGCCTGCACCACATGGTGTACGAGGCTGTCGACAACGCCATCGACGAGGCGCTTGCCGGGCATGCCACCGAAGTGTCGGTCACGCTGAATCCGGACGGGTCCTGCACGGTGCGCGACAACGGCCGCGGCATCCCGACCGACATCCACAAGGGCGAAGGCGTGTCGGCGGCCGAGGTCATCATGACCCAGCTCCACGCCGGCGGAAAATTCGACCAGAACTCCTACAAGGTATCCGGCGGCTTGCACGGCGTCGGCGTGTCGGTGGTGAACGCGCTGTCGACCTGGCTCAAGCTCAGAATCTGGCGCGACGGCAAGGAGCACCTCATTGAATTTCGCGACGGCGATACCGTCGCGCCGCTCGCCGTGGTGGGCAACGCCGACGGCAAGCGCGGCACCGAGGTGTCGTTTCTGCCGTCGACGAAAACCTTCACCAAGGTCGAGTTTGATTTTGCGACGCTGGAGCATCGCCTGCGCGAGCTCGCCTTCCTGAATTCCGGCGTCCTGATCGCGCTGTCCGACATGCGTCACGCCGTCGAGAAGCGCGAGGAAATGCGCTACGAGGGCGGCGTCGAGGAGTTCGTGCGCTATCTCGACCGCAACAAGAGCGCGCTGGTGCCGAAGCCGATCATGATCAAGGCCGAGCGTGACGGCCTCACGGTCGAGTGTGCACTGTGGTGGAACGACAGCTACCACGAGAACGTGCTCTGCTTCACCAACAACATCCCGCAGCGCGACGGCGGCACGCACCTTGCCGGCTTCCGCGGCGCGCTGACGCGCCAGGTCACCGGTTATGCGGAGAAGGGCGGCGTCTCGCAAAAGGAGAAGGTCGCGCTGACCGGCGACGATTGCCGCGAAGGCTTGACCGCCGTGCTCTCGTGCAAGGTGCCCGACCCGAAGTTCTCGTCCCAGACCAAGGACAAGCTGGTCTCGTCGGAAGTGCGGCCGGTGGTCGAGAGCGTGATCAACGACGCGCTCAATTCCTGGTTCGAGGAGAACCCGCAGCAGGCCAAGATGATCGTCGGCAAGGTGGTGGAAGCCGCCGCCGCCCGTGAAGCGGCGCGCAAAGCGCGCGAGCTCACCCGCCGCAAGGGCGCGCTCGATATCTCGTCCCTGCCCGGCAAGCTCGCCGACTGTCAGGAACGCGACCCCGCGAAGTCGGAACTATTCATCGTCGAGGGCGATTCCGCCGGCGGCTCGGCCAAGCAGGGCCGCAATCGCGAATTCCAGGCGGTGCTGCCGCTACGCGGCAAGATCCTCAACGTGGAGCGCGCCCGCTTCGACAAGATGCTCTCGTCGGAGCAGATCGGCACGCTGATCACCGCGCTCGGCACCGGCATCGGCACCGACGAGTTCAACGTCGACAAGCTGCGCTACCACAAGATCATCGTGATGACCGACGCCGACGTCGACGGCGCCCATATCCGCACCTTGCTGCTGACCTTCTTCTACCGGCAGATGGCGCAGCTGATCGAGCGCGGCTTCCTCTACATCGCGCAGCCGCCGCTCTACAAAGTGTCGCGCGGCAAGTCCGAGCAGTACCTCAAGAACGAGAGCGCGCTCGAGGACTTCCTGATTGGCTCAGGCATCGAGGAAGCGGTGCTGAGCCTCGCCACCGGCGAGAACCGCGCCGGCAGCGACCTGCGCGTCCTGGTCGAACAGGCGCGCACGATCCGCAACGTCCTGCACGGCCTGCACAGCCGCTACAATCGCACGGTGATCGAGCAGGCGGCGATCCTCGGCGTGCTCAACGCCAGCATCTTCGGCGACCTCGAGAAGGCGACGGCGGCGGCGCCCTACATCGCCAAGCGGCTCGATGCGCTGTCCGAGGAGACCGAGCGCGGCTGGGAAGGCACCTTCACCGAAGGCGAAGGGTTCCAGTTCGAGCGCACGGTGCGCGGCGTCAAGGAAGTCGCGTTCATCGATCAGGCGCTGCTCAATTCGGCCGAGGCCCGCAAGCTCGATGAGTTCGCGATATCGCTGCAGCAGGTGTACCCGCGGCCAGGCAGCTTCCGCCGCAAGGACGAGGAGACCGCGATCCACGGACCGGTCAGCCTGATCGACGCGGTGATGGCCGTTGGCCGCAAGGGCATTTCGCTGCAGCGCTACAAAGGGCTGGGCGAGATGAACCCCGGCCAGCTCTGGGAGACCACGCTCGACACCAATGCGCGCTCGTTGCTGCAGGTCACGGTCAAGGAGATCGACGAGGCGAACACGCTGTTCGACGAACTGATGGGCGACAACGTGCAGCCGCGCCGCATCTTCATCGAACAGAACGCGCTGAACGCGAGCGTTGACGCGTAGCTACAGCTACGCCGCCTTTTCCTTTCCGGCCGGCGCGCCGGTCTTGAGCGGCGATGGCGGCTCTGATCCCGCCGCCGACCGCAGCGACGCCATGATCTCGTCGATAGTCCAATCCTGCGGCCGGTAGGCGCCGGTGAATGCCGCCGTCAGCAGCTCGTCGGCGATCTCAAATCCCAGCGCCCGGTAGCTTTCGAACTGCGACTCGCTGAAGAATTGATCGCCCGTGCTCTGGTGCGGGAAATCCGGGTTGGCGGCGGCGTAGCTTCGAATGCCGATGTTCTCGACCCCGTGATAGGCGGGCTTGATGTACAGCAGGAAGCCGTTTTTCCCGCCGCCATCCGCGTCCGGGTAGTGGATCGTCCCGATCGCGTGATACGGCGCGTCGGGTCGTTCCTTGCCGGGCGATCGCGTCGCCAGCTTTTCCACGTCCTGGAACGTGATCCGCACGCCGAGGTCGAGAGCGATCTTACGGACGGCGTTGCCGAGATCACCGAACTCGAACTTCGGATCGCACCCGGCATCGCTCACGACAATCAGCCGGCATCGGCGCCGCACCATCTCGTAGAGACCGAGATTCTCGAAGTGCCCGCCGTCGGAGAGATAGACGTAGCGGTTGGTGTCGGTGGTCAGACCGAACATCTCGGACAACAGCGGCCGGATCGCAAACGACGGACCTTCGTGCCGGTAGGTCTCTTCGCCCTCCTTGCCCGGATTGCCGAGCCACCAACCCAGCCGGACGTTGAGCAGCGCCATCAGGAAAGTGATCGACGGCGCCGAGTGGTAGCCCATGTTCGGACTCGCCGCCGCGCCCGAGATCGCCACCGCGGTGCCGAGCGAAATACCCCGCTCGTGGTGTCCGTACTGCCGGCTCGGCCGATAGGCCTTGCAAGCCGAACCGCTGTGCAGCGGACTGAAGGTGAAGGGCTCGGCCTTGCGCTCCTGCCAGGCGAGCTTCTTCGACGAAACGATGTTGAGCGCGATATTGATGATGTGGAACGGCCGCCAGCCCTCGCCGCGGCCTTGGTCGGTGGGCCAGAGCTGCCACAGTCCAACATTGTCATTCTCGTCGAACCCGGTGAACGGATTCCGGGTCTTCTCGCGATCCGGATTGGAGCCGCCGAGGAACGCCCGCACCAGCCGGTTGCGGTAGAGCGCATGCAGCGAAAACCGGTTGATGTTCACGAATTTCGACGCGACCCACCCGATCGCCACCGTCAGCAGCAGCGCCGCGAGCGCGTAGTACGCTTCGGTCGGGACCGGCGCGTAGCCGGTGTTCACGGGTTGCGCGTGAGCCTGCAACACCTCGATGAACGACATACCGAACAGCATCTGGTCGAGCAGGCCCGACGTTACGATCACCAGGACGATGGTGAACACGATCGCCGAGATGATCAGCGCAAAGTCCATGCTGATCTGGAATCCGGTCGGCGGTTTGCTCTTGTCGCCGGTGGTCCGGGTCAGGTTGGACTTCCCGAGCAACGCGGTCACCAGACCGGAGACGCCGCCGATCGGCACCAGCCACCCCTGCAGCCGAGGATACAATCCGTCGACCCAGCCGGAGCCGAGGAACACCAGCGCCATCAGACCGAGCCACCCGACGGCAACGACCAGCATCCAGCCGGCGACGCGGCCGAGCCATTCGCGGTCGCTGTCGGCGCCTTCCAACGCGCTGGTGAGCCCGACGAGGACGATCTCCGCGACCAGCTGGCTCATCATCACCCAGGGGACGCCGCAGATGAACAATACGAGCTCGGCGGTTCCCCACTTCTCGATCGGGGCGGTGAACAGCTTGTGCGCAAACAGGACGCCGACCGCCATCAGGATGCCGAACACCGCACCGGCCGCCATCCAGCCGATCAACGAGCGCCGGAAGTCGGAGAACCCCTTGTATTGCGCCCTTCCGGCGACCCAGCTCACCAGATAAATCGCCATCCCGCCGACGATGCCGTACCAGAGCAGCGCGTGCGGGCTCCATGCGAAGAAGTGGATCTCGTGGTCCGCCATCGCGTTGTGCAGACAAGGGGTCGCCAGCGCCCAGACGAAGAACAGTGCGGCCAGCACCGTCGGCACCAGGTCGAAGCGAAGGAATTCCTGTTGCGTGAGTGTGCTGTGGCCGCGGCTCGGCATGTGATAGCTGCGCACCGACAGCGCGATCAGCAGCAACGCGATACCGATGACGCCGATGCCGTCGCTGAGCCGCGGGTTCGACAGCGACATCGTGCAGACGTCGCGATTGGCCCATGACAGCCAGTCGACGGCGCCGGCATAGATCTTCAGAAGCAGCAACACGCAAATCAGGACCGGCAGCATCACCAGCCAGTTCAACAGCAGGTTCCGGCCGACGATGGCCGCCGCCGTCCAGGTGTCGGCGGACATCGCGCCGATCTTTGGCGTCAGGTAGTTGCTGTAGGTGCGCAGCCAGGCGAGATTCGTGGGCTCGGCATCGGGACCGTCGGGGCGGCACACCAGATTGTGCCAGACCGACTTGAACCCGGCGCGGCTGATCCAGGCCGACAGCCAGCCGCCGATATAGCCGCCACCGGACACAGTCGAAAGATAGTGAAACCTCGCGAGCAGCGAATTGTTCTCGCTGTCGACAGGCTTGTTCGGCGCGCCCAACGGCCGCGGATGTGTCGCCAGCGCCTGAATCACGCCGAGCGCGAACGCCGCGCTGCGAATGCCACCGCCGGACAGGCAGAGCGCAGCGGAGTCGAGCCCGTTCAATTCCCGATAGAGCTCGGAGTTCACTTTGCCGCTGGCGCCGCCGGCCGCGTCACCGTGGATCGCGCGGGCTTCCGCTGCGAGGATTTCTTCGGTGGTCAGCGGCCCGGTGGCATTGGCCTGAGACGTGGCATCGGCCTGAAGCTGCGCTTTGTCCGCCATCGCTTCCCTCCAGTGACCAGATCAACCCACGGTAGCGTCTCTCCTTTGGCCGTGGCCAACAATCATCCACTTGAACCAACCTCTGGCCACCCTCGGACCATACGGTCCTGCGCCGTTCAGTTCTGCCCGGCAATCGCCGTCCGTAGCGTGGTCAGCACGCCCGGCTGGACGTCGGCGAGCGAACGGAACACGCCACGGCCGCGCTCCACGTCAATGTAGGTGTACGGCATGCCGAAGCGCTTGGTGGATTCCGCGATGAACTCCGGATCGTTCGACGCCGCGTCGTAGGCCTTGCGCAGGATCGCCAGCGGACCCGCCGGTGTCGCCGGCGGCGCGAGGCCGACGAAGGTGAGTTCGCCGGTCTGGTTGGTGAGCCAGTTCAACGCGTCCCAGATTTCGCCCGACGGCATCTTGCCGTTTATTTGTTTGTAGAGATCGGGGAACGCCGGCATCTCGATGATGAACTTGCTGGTCTCGTAGCGGCCGCCACCATCGACCGGAACCAGATAGGCGACGCCAATGCCGTCCCCCGACTTCACGAACGCGGCGTTGCGGCCGCGAAACGTCGTGATGCTGGTCGAGTGGACATGAATCTCACCGCGCTGCATCGCCAGGAACACGTCGTTGCCGCCGCGATAGCCGACGATCCACTTGTGCTTGACCCCGAGCACGCGCAGCGCGAGATGCGGGAGCAGCCCGGCGATGTCTGTGTTGTTGAGCGCGCCGAGCGTGGCGTTCTCGGCCTTGACGATATCCGCCGGCGTCTTGATGCCGCCGGCGACCGCGTCGCGGCGCGCATAGACCACCCGGATGTCGCCGGTACCGCCGAGAAACTCGAACTTCTCGTAGCGTGCGCGCAGCCCCTGGTCGGCAAGCGCCTGCGCCAGCGGGTCCCAGGGGCCGTAGAGCATGGTCAAGCCGTCGGGCGCGGCGCGCTCGAACACGTGGTTGGTCGCGGTCTTGCCGCCGGCGCCCGGCATGTTCTGGATCACGATCGTCGGGTTGCCGGAGATGTGCTTGCGCAGATAGCCAGCGAACGTGCGCGCGAAGGTATCGACCGTGCCGCCGGCTTCGAGCCCGACGATCACGCGCAGGGTCTTGCCGGCATAGTAGTCGCCCGGTTGCGCGGTCGCCGATTGGCAGACCGCCACGAGCGCGATGGCGCTGGCAATGACCGCCAAAACCCGGGCTGCCAAAATCCGCGGCATCTTTGCCTCCCGAATGCTTTTCTTAACTGAGCCCTTTAGCATTATCGCGACAGGCTGTCCTTAGCGCGACAGGCCCGTCTGATCGCGACAAGCCGTCCGGCAGGCAACGTCACCCGGCCGACGGCATTTGATCCCGCCGGATATTCGGATAGCGTCTGGCGATGCCAAGAGACCTCAAATGAACGATAACAACAAAACCTCGGTGATCATCGTCGGTGCGGGGCCGATCGGGCTCGGGCTCGCCTGCGACCTCGGGCAGCGCGGCGTCGACTGCGTGCTGATCGAGAAACGCGATGGCGCCATCACGGTGCCGAAGCAGAGCATGGTCAGCGCACGCAACATGGAGTTCTGCCGCCGCTGGGGCGTAGCGAAGACCGTGCGCACCGCAGTGTGGCCGGAGAACCATTCGCGCGACTTCGTCTATCTCGAAAGCATGCGCGGCCAAGAGCTGCTGCGGTTCAAGGTGCCGTCCTTCGCCGAGCGCGACAAACGCGACATCACGCCCGAGGCGGCGTGCCCCTGCCCGCAGATCTATTTCGATCCGATCCTCGGCAACCATGCGCGCACGCTGCCGAGCGTGACGCTGCGCTACAACGCGCGGCTCGACAGTTTCCGCCAGGACGCCGACGGCGTGAGCGTGGAGATCACCGACATGGCGTCGGGCGCCACGCGAACATTGCGCGCGCAGTATCTCGTCGGCTGCGACGGCCCGTCGGGCATCGTGCGCGACGCGCTCGGCATCGGCATCGAGGGTATCGGCGCGATCTCACACAGCGTCAATCTGTTCTTCCGCTCGCCTGAACTCGCGGCATCGCACGACAAGGGCTGGGCGCGCTTCTACCGTCTGATCGATGAGACCGGCTGCTGGAGCGAGCTGATCCCGATCGACGGCAAGGAGCTGTGGCGGCTGACCGTGTTCGACGAGCCGATGAGCCGCGCCGATCCGGATTTCCTGCTCCGCAAGATGACCGGCGGCGCGTTTCCCTACGAGATGATTTCGGTGTCGCCGTGGGAGCGCCGTGACTATGTCGCGCGGAGCTACGGAGACGGCCGCGTCCTGATCGCCGGCGACGCCGCGCATGAGTGCTCGCCGACCGGCGGCATCGGCATGCATACCGGGCTCGAGGAAGCCTACAATCTCGGCTGGAAGCTCGCCGCGATGGCCGAAGGCTGGGGTGGCCCGGCGCTGCTCGCGTCCTACGAGATCGAGCGGCGGCCGATCGCACGGCGCAATGTCGGGCTGGCGACGCAGTCCTACAACGCCATCGCCGCGATCCCCGGCTGGCACGACGGCATGACCGGTTGGAAGGCCAATCCGGCATGGCTCTCGATCCCCGAGCATATCAAGCTGCATTATAGCTACGAGGACTCGCCGGTGTGCGTGCCGGACGGCACGCCGCCCTTCCCCATGGACACGACGCGTCTCGTGCCATCGACGCGGCCCGGCACCCGCGCGCCCCATGCCTGGATGGACGACGACCGCTCGACGCTCGATCTGTTCGGCGACGGCTTCGTGTTGCTGCGGCTCGGCACCAACCCGCCGGACACCACGCGCCTCATCGAGGCGGCCACGTTGCGCGGCGTGCCGATGCGCGCCGTCACCCTCGCCGATCCCGAGGTCGCGACCCTCTACGAGACCAGCCTGGTGCTGGTGCGGCCGGACGGCCACGTCGCCTGGCGCGGCAATGACGCGCCTGCGGATAGCGAGGCGATCGTCGACCGCATTCGCGGCGCTAACCTTGATCGGCCTCATGCTGAGGAGGCGCGAAGCGCCGTCTCGAAGCATGGGGCCGCCCCCGCCCTTCGAGACGCCGCCTTCGGCGGCTCCTCAGGGTGAGGGCGGATCGAAAGCGCATTTGCTATAGTGGCGCGACGCCGCCCTGGAGAGACACGATGAGTGCCCAAAACACGCCGATCACCACGGCGCCCGGCAGCCGCTCCTACGACGAGATCAGCAAGGACTGGAAGACCGCCAACCTGCGGCCGCTGTGGGAGAGCGCGCTCGCCCACAAGGCCCGCGACGGCGGCCCGGCACCGCATCTCTGGCCGTGGAAATCGATCCGTCCGCTGATCGACGACGCGATGAAGGTGACGTCGCCGACCGCGGTCGAGCGGCGCGTGCTCACGCTGACCGATCCCGACGCGGCCGGCGGTCCCGGCAGCATCACCACCAATCTCGCCACCGGCTACCAGATCCTGCTGCCCGGCGAGAAGGCGCGTCCGCACCGCCACACCATGAACGCGCTGCGCTTCGTCATCGAAGGCAAGGGCGCTTCGACCGTGGTCGACGGCAAGGATTGCCCGATGGAAGAAGGCGACCTGGTGATCACGCCGGGCTGGACCTGGCATGAGCACGTGCATCGCGGCGATCAGCCGATCATCTGGCTCGATGCGCTCGATGCGCCACTGCACCGCTATCTCGGCACCGACCAGTTCGAGCCCGGCCCGGCGCGCGACCTGCCGACGCTGCCGGCCGATGCCGCCTTCGCGGTCCCCAACATCGTGCCGGAAATGGCCGGCGCGCCGTCGCTATTCTCGCCGGTGTTCCGCTATCCGTGGGCGGCCGCATCGGCCGCGGTGCGCGCGGCGCCGAAGTGGAAGGACGGCACGCGCCGCGTCCGCTACGTCAATCCGGTCAATGGCGGGCCGACCATGCCGCTGATGGATTGCTATCTCGTCCAACTCGACAAGGGCACCGAGACCATCCGCTTCCGCACCACCAGCAATGCCGTGTGCCTGGTCTGCGAAGGCCGCGGCTCATCGACCATCGGCGAGGACACCATCGCCTGGGAGAAGCGCGACGTGTTCAGCCTGCCACACGGCAACTGGATCACGCACAAGGCCGACGACACCGCGACGCTGTTCCTGGTGACCGACCGCGACGCGTTGAGCCGGCTCGATCTCCTGAAAGATCAATTCGGAAACGAGTTCTAAGCATGACAGGCGAAACCAAGCCGCCGGCAGGCGAAACCAAGCCGCGGCAGGCCGGACCCGAGCGCAAGGCGAAGCTCGCCGAGAAGAATTATTGGGACGAGATGTTGGCCTTGCGCGACCAGCAGCGCGAACAGATCCGCACCGGCCTGCAGGTGGTCAAGGAAACCGAGCTGCCGCTGGAGAGCAACCGCCAGGGCCAGATGCGCTGGTACATGCATCCGTCGATCAAGGACACGGCGCTATCGACGATGATCTTCTTCCAGCAGGAGATCCCGCCCGGCAGCCGCTCCGGCCGCATCAAGTTCCAGGGCGGCCAGGTGATCTTGGTGCTGGAGGGCAAGGGCTACAGCGTCATCGACGGCGTGAAGCATGCGTGGGAAGCCGGCGACGTGCTCAACCTGCCGCTGCGCCCGCGCGGCATCATCGTGCAGCACTTCAACAGCGATCCGAACGTCACGGTGAAATTCGTCGCCACCGAGCCGAACTGGGTCGACAGCACCTTCGTCGACCGCGGCTGCGGCTTCGAGCAGCTTGAGGACGCGCCGGAATACCGACGGAAGTAGATGGCTTTGTAAGTAATAAGGGTCCGAAGTGCAGACGGTTCTGTTGCGTGCATACAGGAACGGCGAATTCGGTCTGCTCCCTCTGCCCGTTGGGGAGAGGGGTGGGGTGAGGGGGTCTAGGTTCCTCGATAGGTTCGGGCCCCCTCACCCTAGCCCTCTCCCCCCTGGGGAGAGGGAATCCGACCGCGCTCCGCGGAAAGCGCTGCGCTGCAAATCGGGCAAGGGTTGAACGATGGACGAGCGCGCGCCCCAACACGGCACCCACAGCCACGGCGGACGCGTCCATGTCCACGCCAGTGTCGATCATCTCGCGAGCGACAACGGGCAAAGCGCGCGGCTCGCGATCCGGCTCGATAGCGCGCTGATGGAAGCGCTTGATGTCGCCGCCGACGCGATCGTTCGCGTTGCGACCGACCGCGGCCGCAGCATCCTGGCGCGGCTCGATCCGCCCGATGACGCCGACCGCGGCACCGGCATCGTGCGGCTCGACCGTTTTGTGCGACAAGCCCTCAAGGCGCACCTCAACGAATCCGTCGACATCGAGCCGGCGGACGCGCGGCCGGTGCAGCGCGTCGAGCTCAATCCCGCCGTCGACGTATCGATGGCGCACGATCTGGTGCCGCACATCAAGAAGGTGCTGTGCGAGGCGCGCACGCCGGTCAGCCTCGGCGCGGTGCTCTACGTCCCCTTCCCCAAATCGCACGCCGGCACGACCTACACGGTCCAACATATCGCCGACGGTCCCGGCGTTGTCGATGAGACGACCGAGATCGCCCTGCAATATCACGACGCGCATCTGCCGGACGGCGCATTCGACGTGACGTTCGAAGACGTCGGCGGCCTAGGCAAACAGATCAAGCTGATCCGCGAGCTGGTGCAGCTGCCGCTATCGCATCCGCAGGTCTACCGCCATCTCGGCATCAACCCGCCGCGCGGCATCATCCTCTACGGCCCGCCCGGCGCCGGAAAATCGCATCTGGCACGCGCCGTCGCCAACGAAGTCGACGCGCGCTTCTACTACATCAACGGCCCCGACGTGATCGGCACATACACTGGCGAGACCGAGGCCAATCTGCGCCGCATGTTCAACGAGGCCGGGCACCACGCGCCATCGATCATCTTCATCGACGAGCTCGACGCCATGGCGCCCAAGCGCGGCGAGACCGGCGCCCACGCCGACACCCGCACCGTGACGCAGCTGCTGGCGCTGATGGACGGGCTCAAGCGCGTCGACTCCGTCATCGTCATCGGCACCACCAACCGCATCGATGCCGTCGATCCGGCGTTCCGGCGGCCCGGCCGTTTCGACCGCGAGATCTTCATCGGCCCTCCAGACGTTGCCGGCCGTCGCGAGATCCTGGAGATCCACACCCGCGAGATGCCGCTCGCCGACGACGCGCAGGCTTATCTCGACGAGATCGCGCGGCGCACGCATGGGTTCCTCGGCGCCGACCTGATGGAGCTGTGCCGCGACGCCGGCCTGTCACGGCTGCGCCGCAGCGCCGGCAACCTCGCGGACCACCGCGCCGCGTTCCGTATCCCGCTGGAGGACCTGCGGGTCGAGCGCGAGGATTTCGAGCTGGCGCTGTCGCAGATTCGCCCGTCGGCGCTGCGTGAAACATTGATCAGCGTGCCCGACGTGTCGTGGAGCGACGTCGGCGGGCTCGATGCCGTGAAGCGCCGCCTGCAGGAAACCGTCGAGCTGCCATTGCGCAACCCGCAACTGCTCACCGCGAGCGGCCTGCCGCCGCATGTCGGCGTGCTGCTCTATGGCCCGCCCGGCACCGGCAAGACGCTGCTCGCAAAAGCCCTCGCCAATGAGTGCGGCGTCAACTTCATCTCGGTCGACGGGCCGGAGATCTTCACCAAGTGGCTCGGCGAGTCCGAAGAAGGCGTGCGGCAGATTTTCCGCATTGCACGGCAAGTCGCTCCCACCGTGGTGTTCTTCGACCAACTCGAAGCGATCGCGCCGGTGCGCGGAACCCACGCCGGCTCGATGACCACCGACCGCGTGGTCAGCCAGCTGTTGGCCGAGCTCGACGGCGTCGAGCAGCTGTCGCGCGTGATCGTGCTCGGCGCCACCAACCGCATCGACCTGATCGACCCGTCGATCCTGCGGCCGGGCCGCTTCGGCGTGCACATCCCGGTCGGATTGCCCGATGCCGACGAGCGCAAGCAGATCCTCGAGGTGTGCCTGCGCACCCACGGCACCGGCGATACCGCTGACAAAGGCGCGGCGATCGCCGACATCGTCGCGGCCATCGTGCCGCTGACCGAGGGCTATTCCGGCGCGACGCTCAAGCAGCTCTGCGACGACGCCAAACGCGCGGCGATCAAGCGCACCAATTTCACCAAAGTCGCCGCCCCCACCGTCGCCGACATGCGCGAAGCGATCGAGGCGGAACGCGCCGCGAAGAAGCCGGGAGACAAGCAAAATGGCTGAGATCGAACGCACCCGCGAGCGCGAGCGGCCGCCGCTCGCCGATAATCCCTACGAGAAGGTCATGCGCCAGCGCGCCGACATGCTGGAGCGCAACAAGACCGGCCCGATCGTCGTGCGCAAGGCCGAACGTCCCGTGTACCAGTCGCGGCAGGGCAAGCTCCGCTACTACCTCGAACCGCTCACCCACCCCGACACGCCGCTGCAGATGTGGCGCGTGTTCACCCACGAGATCCGCACCAAATCCGGTAAGCACCGCCACCAGGGCGGGCTGGTGATCTACGTGCTGGAGGGCAAGGGCTATTCCATCGTCGAGAACGAACGCATCGACTGGGAGAAAGGCGATCTGGTGCTGCTGCCGCTGCATCCCAACGAGGTCGAGCACCAGCATTTCAATCTCGATCCGGAGAAGCCGTCGGTCTGGTGCGCATTCATCCACCTGCCGATCCAGGAATACCTCGCGTCGGACCTGCAGCAGACCGAGAACTCACCGGATTTCAAAGGCTAGTGCGCTATCTGGTATTCCAATCTCTCGTTCGTCATGCGCGCTTGTCGCGGGCATCCACGTCTTGCTGATAGATCAAACCGAAGACGTGGATGGCCGGGCCAAGCCCGGCTATGACGCGGAGAGAAGCCCGACCATCATTTTTGAGCTATCCGCTATGGCGAGATTCCGTCTCGACTCCACCGTCGATTGATCCGACAATTCCTTCCAACGACAAGCGGATGCCGTCGCGCGACGCGCAAGCTTGTTCGAGCAAAGGGAGGGACTTTCCATGGATCGACGCGACTTCTTGCTGTCCTCGACGCTCGCGGCCGCCGCGGCGGCAACAGTGGCCCCGAACGGCCCGGTGCTGGCGCAGACCAGCGTCGAGAGCGAGCCGGGCGTGAACATGGATCGCCCGAACACCGCCTACGAGGGCAGCAAGCTCAACCGCAAGCTTGAGATCGTCAACCTGATGGATCTCGAGCCTGAGGCGCAGAAGATCCTGCCGACCGGCGGCTTCGGCTACATCTCCGGCGGCTCCGGCGCCAATTGGACCCGGCGTGAGAACACCGAAGCCTTCAGCCGGGTGCAGATCGAGCCGCTGGCGCTCTCAGGCGTCGCCAAGGTTGATCTCGCGACCGAGATCCTCGGCTCGAAGCTGTCGTTCCCGGTCTTCATCCCGCCGATGGGCAGCCACGGCCTCGCCCATGTCGACAAGGAAGCGGCAACCGCCAGAGGCGCGGCCGCGGTCGGCACGCTGATGACGACGTCGACGGTGTCGAACCTCAGCCTCGAAGAGATCGCGTCGAACAATCCCGGCCCGAAATGGTTCCAGTTCTATGTCCCGACCGACCGGGGCTACACGCGCGAACTGATCCAGCGCGTCAAGGCCGCCGGCTACACCGCGATCGCGCCGACGGTCGACAATGTCTGGTCCTATCCGCGCGAGGAGAACATCCGCAACGTGTTCCGGCCGCCGTCATCGCTCGGCCGCGGCAACCTGCCCCGCGGCGTCGATGCGGGCACAGGCGCCAAGATGCTCAACGCGCGCAAGCGCGACCTCGACTGGAAAGACCTGGAGTGGATCAAGGCAGAGTCCGGCCTCGCGGTGATGCCGAAGGGTGTGATGTCGGCGAAAGCCGCGCAGATGGCGGTGAAGGTCGGCCTCGACGGCGTCTGGGTCTCCAACCACGGCGGCCGCGCCTTCGACGGCGTGCAGGCGACCATCACCATGCTGCCGCGCATTGCGCAGGCGGTCGACGGTCGGGTGCCGATCGTATTCGATTCAGGCGTGCGGCGCGCCGACCACGTGTTCAAGGCGCTGGCGCTCGGCGCCACGGTCGTGGGCATGGGCCGGCCGATCATGTACGGGCTGGCGCTCGGCGGCGCCCAGGGCGTGCAGAGCGTGCTCGAGCATGTGCGCGACAACCTGACGATCATCATGCGGCTCGCCGGCACCAAGAACATCAAGGAGATCAACCGCGATTATCTCGCGGCCGCAGCGATCGCCTGATCACGCGTCGCCGGAACAACTCTTCCCGCTCATTCCCGCGAACGCGGGAATCCAGTGTTGAGGCCGTACTGGGTCCCCGCTTTCGCGGGGACGAGCGGGAAGGTTGCAAGCTCAATGCACGAATAAGCACGGCTTATGTGGCATGCAACAACGCCGTGTGTTGCGGCGGATTGCATCTCGACTCTGCCGAACTTTGATCTGACAATTCCTCCCAAGCGCAAGCGGGAGCGTCTCGCACGAGACCCTGACTTGGCGCGCTCAAGGGAGGGACTTCGCATGGATCGACGCGACTTCTTGCTGTCCTCGACGCTTGCGGCTGCGACGGCGGCAACCATCAGCTCGGGCAATCAGGTCCTCGCGCAATCGGCGGAGCCGGGCGTGAACATGGACCGCCCGAGCACCCCCGCCGAAGAAGGCAGCAAGCTCAACCGCAAGCTTGAGATCGTCAACCTGCTCGACCTCGAGCCCGAGGCGCAGAAGATCCTGCCCCCCGGCGGCTTCGGCTACATTTCAGGCGGCTCCGGCGCCAACTGGACCCGGCGCGAGAACACCGAAGCGTTCAGCCGCGTGCAGATCGAGCCGATGGCGCTCTCCGGCGTTACCAAGGTCGATCTCGCGACGGAAATCCTCGGCTCGAAGCTCTCGCTGCCGATCTTCATTCCGCCGATGGGCAGCCATGGCCGCGCCCACGTCGAGAAGGAAGCGGCGACCGCGAGAGGCGCCGCCGCCGCGGGCACGCTGATGACCACCTCGACAGTGTCGAACCTCAGCCTCGAAGAGATCGCGTCGAACAATCCCGG
>Ga0075420_100000117_pt1 | contig 52215 bp, 49 predicted proteins | sample SoiMetdeltSBSDD4_FD_75296 | JGI IMG/M metagenome (GOLD analysis project Ga0075420, IMG submission 75296) | Bulk soil microbial communities from a Populus tree surrounding site in Tennessee, USA - Soil MetaG P. deltoides SBSDD4 | ecosystem: Environmental > Terrestrial > Soil > Tree plantation...
GACCATCTCTTTGTATACCTACTTTGTGGGCGCTTTCCATGCGTACATAGTCAATACCATCTTCCTGCATGCGATTATACAATGTGCCGAGCTTAGTGCCCTTCACCCATCTATAGAATAAGGGAGCCCAGGATGCTTTATCCAATGAGGCAAGAGCATTGCCATTTACTACTTGCATACCTGAATGTACCAGCTTCAGGATAGGGAACTCAACAGTTGTGTCAGCAGGAGCTTTGAGTAACTCATTATCTGCAGCTCTCAGAGAGTCGGAAGTATAGGTATAGAGCCCTTCTTTGGCTCTATCCTGACGCTCCCAGGCCAATTCCCATTGGAATTGTCTCTCCTGTACATTAGTGAACCTACCACCTGATTTCCATAAGATCTCCCGGTAGGCTGTATTAGACAGGTATGCTTGAGCATCTGCTTCGTTGCCCTTTCTATAAGGCTTCGCCTTTTCAGCTCCGATTGCATCCTCTATTTCGTCTATCTGGTTGGATTCAAAATCTATGTCAAAAACTGTGATAGTTGTAGCGAATTCTCCAAAGTGGTGCCATCCGGGGTCTCCTTCCTTGAGAAGGACCTCGTTGTTCACCATGTTTAGTGCTGTATTCGCCCACTGGTCAAACCCTTCAGAGGTTTCCAGTGTGTCGACGTGCATGACCTCTCTTCCTGAGAGGAACGATTTGATACGTTTCAGCTCATCTTTATACTGTGCAGGGTCTCCAAAGAAGAACTTATGCAGCTCAATATTATTAACGATATAGTTCATTTCACGGAAGCCCAGTAATCTTACTACTTCCGTGCGTGTAAAATGTTGTCTCTTTCCCAGGTATGTATCCAGGAAGGTTCGATCAAATCCATTTAGCCTGTACTCATTTCCATCTGTGCCTGATATGCCTATAATCTTCCAGTCAATGAGATTGTTAAGTACTGCTTCTGCTTTGCGCTCTGCAAACTCTCGAATGATAGGACGTAGCTGCTCCTCCGTAATAATTCTGTCCAGGGGATGCTCATTGTCAATCACCGAGATATGAATCTTATCGACAATCTCCTTTGGTAGAATATCTTTGAAGAAGCGTAGTGAGTTACCTACAGTCCTGTCCGCTATCTTTCTATTTAGTGCTACGATATCTGTACGATCACCATAACCTTTGGCCAGTTCCACTTCTGTGTCCAGCCAGTTATACATTAGTTTGGTAAGGCGTGTTATTTCATTAGAGCGACTTGAATCATCCCCAAAGAAATTCTGTGCATTTAGGAACGTGCCCGAATTTATAGCCCATTCTGTCTTGGCATCTGCAGGGAGCAACGTGTAGAACACGCCATTTAGGTTATTATTAATCTCGTACAGCTGACGTTCAGCTTCAGTAAGCTTTGAAGCTGATCGGTTATCCTGGTTCCATGTCTCTCTTCCTTCCACTACACCCAGTTGAACTGCACGGTTGAACTTACCATCCGCATCGAAGATTACACTGTTTAACAGCCATGAGTCTTCATGGAATATGTCGTTGAAGTATCCCATTTCCTTCTTGCTGAGGAATTCATCCCTGGTTGCTGAACTGTTCGCATCATTCAATACTGTAGACACGAAATTATTCAGCACAAAATTGCTCGTAGGTTCATTATCCAGATTCGGGTGCTGTGACTGCGTATCATCACCTGTTATATTGGTTACATAGATTTCTGCCAGGTCGCTCAGGCGGGAGTCAAAATCCATATGCTTTGCCGACATAATAGGGATCTGAGTCTTCTCCCTGGCAGCTTTCTCTATAAGAGATTTTATATTGTTGACTGCCTTATTGAATTTTGCCTGATCGCGGGCAGATAGCCTGTCGTACTCTTTTTTCTCTATATCAATACCTACTTTGCTCAGGAATCGTAGATTATCTGCAATCCCTATCACAGATGGCGAGAATATAAATACGTTCTCTCTGCTGGCCATCACTATACCCGATCCCTTTATATCTGCTATCCAAGCTTGCTTTATCTGATCTATCTTCGAGTTTAGCACACTGGTCTTGAAGAAAGTATTGCGCTGGAAATCCACAAACTGTCTGAAGAATTCAGGCTTCTGCTTGGAAAGGGTATTCTCCAGCGAAAGCAATAGTTTGGCCTGGTTAGGAGTCTTGCCTTCGAATCCCCTATCGAAGCTCAATCTGTTAATCAGGCGTTGTACATTCGCATCTATTGGCTTACGATGCTCCCGATCAGATGTCATCTCCTTGAGACGCTTCACAATATCATACAGCCCATTTATATTGGATGTATTGTGTAGCATATAGTTGAATACCTTCGCATATTGGACCTGTTTAGGCAGGAACATTAGCGAATTATCCCTTTTTATGCCAATCAGCTGCGGGTTACGAGCAGCTCCTATAGATGCTGCAGTTGCCTGCTGCCAGTAAGAATCTGCCATTGTAGCAATCAGCAACTTCACCTTTAGCGAAGCTGAATTCTTGGCATCAATCCTAAATATATCGCGATCATATTCAACCTGATTTGCACTGTCTCCTACTACATCTTCTTCTACCTCTTCTGAGAAAGCAATATTTCCTTCATCATCTATCACAAACTCAACATTGAACACGCGCATATATCGCTTGTGTTCTCTTGTAAAAGAAGGCCAGTTATCCTTGATACGTTGCCAGTTCTCCAGTATAGATCTTATCTGGTTTCTCATAGCCTCACGATCATCATCTTTAGTCAACCTTTTATACCTATCATTGAATTCGGCAGCTAGTGTATCTCCATATTTTGGATCTGTCTGCTCGAAATAGTGAACTAATCTTGACCGTAGCTTTTCATACAATATCCACGAAGCGGCACCTCCCCCCTCTTCTATATTGGAGACAATATCCGAGGCTTCGCGATATGCTTGCTGGAACATTTCTATCGTCATCCCTTGCAATACATCCTGTACAAATGCTTCAGAGAATTGCTCAAGACCTACTTCACGGAATGCAGATTCTGCTGTATCTCTGAGAGGAGTAGAGTAGTTGCGGTAATACCCCTGATTCATACGTTTGAACAGGAGATTCACATCATATTCGTCACCAAAGATGATACGTTTGATGAAATCAAGTAATCTGCGCAGAAAGCTCTTAGCTTTTGGACCCTGTGGTAATGTGCCATTCAGCTTGTAATCACGGAACTCCTCAGCAATCTGTTCCTTCGCTTCCTTAAGACTTGCTTCGGAAAAGTTCTTGGTCTGGCCGGTGAATGTTTTAAAAGTACCATCACGGCGCAGAAACTCATTATATATATCCTGCTGCTCGCTCCCCGAAAGGAAGTGATTCCAAATTACTTCGAATGCTTCATGGTATACAGTTCCTACTTCGGCATGCTTGTATATATATACCATCTTGTCACGTAGTGCACCCCAGGCAAATCCACCTGAAGTAGTACGTAGCAAGTGATCTGTCTGACGGATCAGAATATCATCTGGTATAATACGATGGAACTCCTTAAATTCCTCAGCGAGATTGGCTCTTTTGTAATCGTTATTAGCAGGGTTGAAAGCACGATACTGATCATCTCCTTCTTTCTTTCCTCCGTTACCACCAAGCCAGGGCATGTCATTGCCACTATTGGTATCATCCTTCTTTATCTGGCTCTTACGTATATTATCGAGAATAATCTGCTTGACTACCTCTGGTTTTGTAAAGGGCTTAATAGGTTTGCCCTCCTCTATAATACCTACAGGTGTCAGATCTATTATATTGTCCTGGGCATCACGAACTACATCTTTGAAAACAAGTTTTACCAAGCTTCCTCCCAGATCGACCTCTACCCACTGTAGTTTTTCTGCTGCACCACCTACTCCTTGCGTCTGCGCAGCCTGTTGTGGTATGGGCTGCTGTGGTTGAATGGGGGGAGGAGTTGGGGATGAGGTTGGCTGTCCTGACGCACGGGCGTACAGATGACTGTCAAAGTCAATTCCCTTCAGGACGGAATATTTTTGGACAATAGGTACTTCTCCTTCCATAGGCACAACAATGTGTGTTGTCAATGGAGGTTCGCCCCTATTCTTACCATCAGGAGCTTTCGAAGAGAGTAGGTAATAGTTGTAATTCTTCCATCTGCGTGCAACCTTTACTTTACCATCATATACGTCAAGTTCAGCAAATTCAAGATCGTTTGCCTTGGGATTCCTTGCAATACGAAGTAGCTCCGAATTATTTGTTACATGGTACAAATCATTTAGGAAATCTACTATTCTTCCCCGGTGTAAATCCAAACTGGCTGGCGCTAATTGTATAGGATCCTTTGACGTTCCTAAAAACAGGCTTGATCCATCTATTGTGATAGAGTTCGGTCCAGCCATAATACCCTTCTTTGGGTTTGCCAGGTATACTACCTTATTCAGGAATTTGAATAGAGCTGACTTATTCTCAGTTGATGAGCGATCAGATATCACTTTCAGTAATTCGAATATATTTGCTGCTTCACTCTGTGTAAGCTTACGTGTGTTCAGGAATTCAAGATTGCCCCCAAAATTGAGTAATGGGGTTCCGAGAGGCATATTAATACCTGCTTTTGCTGCTGATATACCCTCTCCAGATGCATTATATGCACCAAGAACAGCTACATTACCTTGTGTTGCCACAGTAATAATAGGCAGGTCCATATCTTCCTCGCGGATAAGTTTGGATTCTACCACGCTATTACGTGTATCGTAGTTTGCTACATTCGGTCTTCCACGACTTACATAAAACTGGAAGATGGGGGTTCCTTCAACAGAATCAACAGCGAGTATTTCTGCTCTCTTCTCTCTCCACCAATCCTGGACCTTTTTCTCGTCAAGGTTCTCTTTGTTAGTATAGCGCGGACCATTCTGGAAAGTAATATCTGTTGAAGCCAGATTAGTATAGATCAAGCGGTTGGGATTTGCCTCGCGTGTGATTTGGCTGAGTACATTCCCATTTTCGTCCACGTAGTAAAGCTCCCTCCCCTCTCTGAGAGCGATGATCTTATCGAGTAACTCCTCGCTCCCGGTAAGCTTAATCATTTCATCTCGGGCAGGTGTACCATAGTCAGCTCCCTCCTGAGTTAATCCTACTGCTTGCTGGTAGATGAAGTCGATAAAATCACTATTTACTTCCCACATCTTGAAAGTCCCGGGCATTTCAGGCTGCCGCTGCGTAAGAGCAGCTATGATTTCATCATGGGCCTTTTGAGGATCAACATTCATATCCACTACATATACTGCACGGATAGATGAATTATTCGGATCGTCGCCCTTATCAGTAATCCAATCTTCAGGAAATCCGAATAACTCCTGCGTTTTAGCTGTGATAGGAATGATTCGCAACTTCCCTTTATTCTCCTGATTGAACAGTTCAGGATTACTGCTTCCCAGATTAAACAGGAAATTCTGATGCCTGCGTTGGAAATTATCATCCGGCGTAGTACGTACGTTATATGTAGGATCTGTAGTTGAATACAGACCGAATGCAAGATCCTTCTTGTCTTCTCCAACTACTACATTACCAGGCTGATCGTTAGGTGGGGGAGCACTTCCATCTTTCGTTGTTGCATCATCCACCTCTTCATTAATGTCTTCTGTGAACTTATCTTCCCTGAAGAATACATCATTTGGCACAACTGCTGTTGAACCATCTTCCTTCTCTATAACTACCCCATTTGGGTTCTGACCACGTACTTTTACCCTTTCCGGGTTAACAGCTGGGTTCGGATCAATATTGACGAAATACCATGCGTCCTGATCGAATATGAACTGCTGATTCTGGGGAGATTTTACAATTACACTCGTAGGTGTCGTCTGCTGTGTAGTTGCTTTTGCTGGGGCGGGCGCAACAGGTGCAGTGGCAGGCTGAGGAGGGGTACTAGCTTTCTGCTGCTCTCTGGTTATAGTATTGAAATATTTATTGAACCCTTCTTCGGAAGAGAGCTTTTCAAATGCTTCGTTCGCAGCTTGCTTCATTTTCTCCAACCTATTCAGGTCTATACCATATTGGATAAGCTGGTTTACTGCTTCCTGAGGGATAGTAACACGAGGTTCATCTGTCTCACCATTAGCTATAAAAGTGAGTATATCAGCAAATATTCTGGCATATTTATCACCAGAAAGTTCTTTCTCAGAGAGTGCTGACTCAAGGGCTTTTAAATGCTTATTCAAAAGGTTGGCCCTTTTGGTATCAGCCTCACGATCAGGAGAAGTTTTATCATCCAATGCACGCTGTAATACTCCAGCTTCTTCCTTTAACCGGTTAATATATCTCTTTACAGAATCTCTGTTAGTGAGCATGCGTACTGCCTGAGGGCTCACTGCTGGTGTTATAGCTGATATGGCCAGTGCAATTGTACCTTCCCTACGTGTAGCTTCAGGTAATACACGAGCCAGATATACCAACTCGTCTTTCCATTGATTGAATTGGTGATATTTTTCATTCTCCAGCGACTGTTCTGCATTGGCCGCACGAGATTTATATGCAAAGGGGTTAGTAAAGGTATTCTCAATCAGGTTATATGTATCTCTGATAGATATTGCTTCATTCCGAAGTGCATCTACGTATTCTGTAACAGTACGTACATTTTCAGTTGTCTTATCAAGTCCAAACGCCTTTTTGAACTCCTCATCACTCATATCCTTGAGCATATTGAGTTGTTCTATTCTAACATCGAACCTATTTGCTCTGAGACCACTTACTACGAAATTTACGAACTGCTCATGCTGGAAGTTCTTGTACTTGAATACATCATTATTACGAGCAGCTTCTTTCATATCCTCAGCAATACGCTGAGATTTTACTGCTGCGTCATAGTTATTACGGATAGTACCTGTGATACCTTGAGAGTTTAGCAGATTAAGTACTGCCATTCTCTCCTGATCATTTCGTGACTTAGACAGCACGTTCTGTACGCCACCAGTTAATGCACCAGTGATAGCTCCAAGGAATACGCTTTCCAGGCCAGAATCTGTCCCATATGCACCTTCCATCCCCTCTGAGATGGAATGCATGATATTGTTCATCTGGCTGCGCGCATCCCACGGAGTTTCGTCCTTCATGTACTGTGTACCTGGGATTCCCTTATCGTAGAGATAATTTCTTACATAATAGTTTTCTGTACCAATCTGTGTAGCATATTGTCCACCTTCTTCGAAAATACCTTCACTAAAAATAGAGGGTGCTACAGGACGTATCTTACTCCATATTTTGCCAGCAACTGTTGAAGGAACCACTTTTTCAAACACATCTATTGACCCTTCTCTGAGACCTATTTGCGATGCACTCAGCTCTTTTTGTATAGATGATCGGAAACCAGCCTTTGCTGCAGTAAACGGCTTCAAAAAAGTCTCAAATTGTATTGCATTTGATATACCAAGAAGTACCAGATTGATACCAAATCTCGTATTGCCTGCTGCTTTTGCATATCTCTCTATATCTTCCAATTCTTTGCCTGTTGCAGAGTAACCATTTTCGCGCTGGTAAGCTGTGAGCAATTCCTCACGGACTGTATTATATCCTTCGCGGGCTTCGAATCCTGCTTCAGAGGCGGCAGATCCATATAATGCAAGCGCATAACGCGTACCATTGAGTGCTCTGGTAGCAGCAGCTGCACGTGCCAGTGATTCAAGTTGTACAAGCTGCTGAGGCGTCCGCCCCACAGCCTGTCCGAGTGCCATTAAATCTGATACCTTATCTGCGCCTGTGAATATCTTGTTTAAATATAGTGCTGCTCTACCAATCTGGTTAGCAACCAATGGGATTTCACCTATTCCTTTTGTCGCAGCAGCTACTATAAGATCTGTTGCAACAGCACCACCAATTGCACCTATGGTAAAGCCAAGATTCTTCAGAAATTTATCACCCCAGAAGTTAGCAAAGCCCCCGGAGAAAGGGACTGCGCTCATAAAAGGATGCTCCTGTTGCCATTTTGTATAATAGTTAGGAAAATCGTTCTCAAGATTTTTGAGCCACCTGTCGATGTCAGCACCAGTTTCTGTATTCCAGGGCTGCCCGGATCCGATAGAAGCTACAGTATCCGGAATTGCTGTAACAGTGTTCCAGAATGTTCCCGCCGCGAAAGCACCTGTCTTGACAAGTGCATTTGCCCATTTATTATACCATGGTTGGGCTTTACCGAAAGCCTCCTCGCTGTCCTCTCCAGGGAGTATTGATCTATATCTTGGGTTGAATACTTCGGATGCACTGAAAGAAGGTATACGACCAGGCGTAAGTTTATCCTGAGTTCCAAGAACCGAGGCATTGAATTGCTCCATGAATCTTTCGGAGTTCTCTGCAGGCGTAAAATCACCTGTTCCTGGAATAGGAATGGGAGCAATATTGGGTACCTCGAACCCACCAGGAGAAGGTAGGTCTTCAGTGAGGAACCCAGGGTCGCGCTGTTGGGAAAGGATATCCCCTTCCCTGAGTATATTCTCTTCTGGTAAGGCCATTACTTATTTTTCTGGAGTAAAGCGTCAATATATTGATCGTTCACCATACCGAGAAACCTGGTTATCTGTGCCTCGGATAGGAGCTGACCAAAGTTAGCGGTTTTTTCTGTCCACTGCTTTGTGTCTTTATCATATACGTATAGCTTGGCCTGAAGACCGCCATTCTTAAGTGGCTCTTCGACGTGGTACATTACTCCATACTTCTTGAGAGAATTGTTGCGAAGTGTAAAAGCCGATGATCTGCCCGTTCCATCAACATCTGTTGTTACGCGTCCTGTGCCTCGTGTAAGTTGAAGTGCTTCACGAATGGCCTGGAAGTTATCAAGGAATTGATTGGCACCAAATAGATCTTGGGCCTGTGCCTTACTAATATCTACCTCGACTGGTTTATCTCTGACTGTTGTATTGCTTGCTCTGAGAGCATAGCGATCTCCGCCATAAGACATGAGTGAGTAAGTAGTATTGCCAGCATTTGCTTTGTTCAGCATGGAAGATAGATCGTCCTGATCATAGAGAGGATTTGGATTTTCCTTACCTTCCTTTGCAATACTATTGAGCAGATTCACTACAACCGCCTGTGTACCACCCTGATCCTCCTGTTTGAACGCTTCTACCACAAAGGAAGTAGGTTGGTCCGCACCTACAATGCTTCTCACTGCATTGTTCATATAGGTATTACGGTTGTTTATGATGGCCCTGGCTCTGGTATTTATACTCTCATTCACACTATTCAGCCGGTTGTAAATCTCCCTCTCTGGTCCGAACATACCGGCGCTACTATTACGTTCCATAGTCTTGGCAATACGTTGCTCTGATGGTGTCATGATTTGACGCGCTCTTGCCCAGTCTATTTCGTTGTATGGTACACCCTTTTCATCTCTGCGTTTCCTCATTACCTGTTCCAGCTTGCTATTGAAATCTACCTGCTGCTGAGCATTCCATACCTCCCCCCCTCCAATATCCAATGGTTTGACATTCTTTAAGAGATCTTTAGTATTCCATACCTGATCTGCTTCTCCTTGCAGCCCATTTATTGCAGCTTTTCTATTCTGTACACGCCTATCAGTAGTAGAGAGGTTGTCAAAATAAGTCTTCACTCCATCAGGAACTTGTTCTCCTCTATCGTACGACTCCTTGAATTTGAGAATAGTAGCCTCTGCCTCATTCTTTATGAGGTTTGGATCCTTCCCAGTCACATTATATTCGTATCTGGGTGATGTTCCATCCGGATTACGTACTACCTTGACTAGGTCTGGTCTGGCCTGTGCGAGCAATGCCATCTTCTGTGTTTCAATGCCCTGCTCCATCTGAGATGTCTCATCAACAAATTTACTGGTGTTGATAGCTTCCAATTGTTGCTGGTCAATAGCCTCTCTGATAGCAGCTCCGGTGAGAGTAAGAGGTGCTCCATCAGCCCCAATCCCCTTTTTCCTCAGCTCTGCCTCAGCCTTCATACGCTCAATACCCAGTCTTTCACGATCTATATCTACACGCTGAGCTTCCAGACCTATCCTGGCAGCTTCAAACTGTTTATTGACCAGGAATTCCTGGAATTTAATGTCATTCTCTCTTTTGCGCTCAGCAGCCATGAAATAAGGATTCTCTTTGTAAGTGAGTGCATTTTCTGCATAGGCAAAGCCATCCCCAAATCTGGTAAGCCAATTCTGCATATATAGGTTAGCCTTGTAACCTTCAAGATTACTATCTATGGATTGTATATCCTTACGATAATCATTCTGATATTGAGTTGCCCTCTCTCTGAGAGAGGCGATGCGTGCATCTACCTGAGCAACATGATTTGGATCTCCCTGGTTGGTCTGCCTATCTACCATAAGCCCTTTGATGGCATCATTGATCTGCTCCAGCCTGTAGGTATAGCTGGCATCAGATACCTGCTTCATGGTATTCTTATCGTAATCCTTGTAGTTGTATGCACCATCAATACTGAGCTGCTGCATGTCGTTCGGGTCCAGTGATGCACGAATGGCTGCCTGTATACGCTCCGGAGTTATTCCTTTTACAGATTTCTCCATCATAGCAAAGTCTATTTCTGGCAATCCATCCTTACCTAACAGAATATTTCCATCACGCCCGCGTTTGTATGGGATATCTTCTAATGTGGAATTGGGATCTAAATCCTTGATCACTCCGAGTACTTTCTTATTGACATCTGTAAATGGAGTATAATCTCCATTAAACACAGATGAAATGTCTCCATCAGATAGCCAGTTATTGACCTGCTTTTGGAAGTACCACTCATTCGAAGGCGAAGAAGCTCCTTTGGATTGAGCCTCTTTCATCTTTGCCATTCCTGCTTTATATCGACGTGTAGATTGCTCAGCCCCCTGTATGATAGGATCACTGGCTATTTTGGATGTGAGTACACCCACAGAATTTACCAGTTGCTGATTGGAGAAATCACGCTGAACGATCTTACTTACTTCTCCCTGCAACTGCATAGTACGCTTCTGTAAATAGTCTTTCTGCTCAGGCTTGATTACTTCAATACCTGCAACAGAATCTATATAAGATTGGACCTTCCTTACCCCTTCATTGTACTGCATCTGCTTTGCCATGCCTACGCGCACATAGTCATCTACAGGCAGCTGTGAGATATAAGGATTGAATGGTATAAGTTGGTCTGTAAATGATGCCATTTCTTTACTTTTTATTCAGTGGAGGTACAGTCATAAGCGGTAGATTTCTACGTTTCATTTCCAGATCCAGCGCTCTTTGCATCTCTCTGAGATCAAAATCATCATATTCTGTATAACCTTTCACGTTACCCTGTGCATCATATCTGGTTACTGTACGCAAATCAGGAGTCTGATTAGCTGCCCGATTTCCTGAGAAATTGAATAATGCATTAGGACCAAAGTAGGTGGCCTTCAGACCGCCATCTTCTTGGGGCACGAATCTATAATCATACAGATTTTCGTAAGCTGCCAGACGCTTGTTTTCATATCTATTCTGCATATACTTACTCGATAGACTGTTCACAATCATCTGGTTTGTTGCACGAGTATTACTACGTGCCTGCGACTGACGTACCATCTGAGTATCAGCCAGTGCCAGGTTCTTCAGATTGGCATCATTGAGTAATGCTACATTCTTGTTGGTTACATCACTGGCTATTGCCTGGTTAGTTCTAAACTCCTCACCTTTTACGTTAGTATCAGCAGCATATTTTTGAGCAGCAAGTTCTCCGAGAGAGGATGGATTTTGTGCTCCGACAGCCCTGCGCAGGGCATTAAATGAGTTCTGATTTGCATTCAGCCTATCCTGGAAGCTTACCTGGTAGGGTTGATAGAGTTGTGGTTCATACCGCTGTGTAGGTACGGGCTCTACACTATTGGTAGCTGCTGCATATATCTCTCCAAGGAGCTGGTTTATATGCAGCGGTTCTACATTGCTGGGCAGATTTACATCATCTGGTGGATTCAATGGATCATATGGCGGTTCCACTGTACCAGGTCTGGGTCTTTGTGCACCTGGAGTGAATCCAGGCACATTAGGAAGATCATATGGGGTAAATGGAGGTGCCACAGAAGGAGTTTTAGCCCCTGGGCCATATCGAGTACCTTCACCTTGTTTCATGGTACCAACCATGAGTTCGAACTCAGCAGGACTCAAATCACCTACTTTTGCATTACTTAATGCACTCAAGTCATACTTATAAGGATGTTTGCCAGTCCATTTATGAATGGCCTTATCAATAGGCAAATTCTTGTACTCAGAACTTTTCAAAAGGGTACGCATTGCCTTATCGCCAGCTTCTTTGTTAGGGAAAACAGCGAAGTTCCCACCATCATCAGCAGGTGGGCCTTTTATGGCACCCATTTTCTTGGCAAATTTGCCCCATTTGATATTACCTGGATTGTTATTGCGATCCGCCATTGTGGGATCATTTATAGCTCCTCCTGCCTGGTAGTACCCCTTACCTTTTACTTTCTTTCCCTTCTTGGCTTTTGCCATTCTGCCAGCCGAGAGCTTTTCAGCATCCAGTCCAAATTCATCTGCTGTGTCCAACATTGCTTTCTGTAAAGCAGAAAGACTCTCCTTCTTCTGTGCCAGATCACGTTGACCCAGCTCTCCGCCTTGCATCATTACCATGCCTGAATTGAACTTCAGCTTCTCGAATTTATTGGAAGGGTTGGCTTCATTGACATACTTGGATCCACTTGTTTTCAATCTATCGTAGTGTTGCTCCTTCTTGGCAATCTCTTTAGCGACAGTTTTGAACTTAGTTCTTGTACCAGGCAGGTACATATTGCCAAATATATTCAGGTTACCTTCTGTATCCTGCGCAGCATATTCTCCACCTTCAACTTCTACAGGTGTACCATTATAGTGCATACCGATCCCACCGTTATCATGAGAAGCACCTTGAAACTCTACTGTGCCACCATCGTAGGGATTGTATGATGCAAGCTTGGAGTTGCCACCCCACATAGTTCCTATTTGTCCGCCATCATCATAGATCACACCCCCTTTTTTAAGGCTGGCTGTAGCCCCTGCGATAGGAGGAGTAGGAGCACTTAAATAGGATGGTCTCATCGCAAGGTCACCTCTCTCAGAGAAGGATACCTGCCGTGTTTTTGGATCATACTTGTATTCTCTACCATAGCTCTTTGTACCCTCTGTGTTGCTTACGCCAACAGAAGGAGTAAGCTGGAGACTTGCAAAGCGTCTTCCATAATTCAGATTCCTTACATCATTTTCACCTTCTTTGGTACCATATAATGGTTGACGACCCTGCTGCACATTGTAGGAATTCACATCCTGTAATGCTCCAACATATTCATTATAGTCCTCAGGATTGAGCGTAGACTGAACTTCAGCAGGTGTCAGATAATCATCAAATGGAGTATCCTGCACATACTTCTCTGCACCAGCCATATCTCCTGTCCTTCTCAGACCTGTAAGACCTGTGAAATAATCTTTGAACCCTTGAGGATTCTTTGCTTTCAACTTGTCATTTAGAATGTTCTTGAAATGACCCAGTCTGGCGCTCGCCTGATAATATTTTTCCTGCGCAGAAAGTTGGGGCGCGCCAGGTGCTGTATTATTCACCTGAGTACCCATCTGGGCCTTACCAGCAGCTACCATTCCAAAGTATTGTTTCTGCTTCTTGGTGAGTTTCTTACCGCTTGCTGTACCATCTCTGAGCATCTCTTTTGCTTTTGCTGCACTCAGGCCCGCGCGAGCCATTGGATATTCCATAACTCCATCCGCATTGAAGTTATAATCCTGTCCAGGCATCATCATCATTTCCTCTCCTAAGGAGCCTTTTTGAATAGGACGTGCCATTATAGGTTGAGAGACTCCCTGCATAGTAATATTACCACCAGGTATAATATTGTAAGGATTGTTAGCAGTTGCACTACCATCGAGATAGCCAGTATTATTGATTGGACCTCCCTGTTGGTACTGTAACCATTGCTCAAAAAGATCTGTGTTGGGGTATCGAGGACCTACTTCACGGAATTCTCTACCATTCCAGTTGACCTGACCGCCTTCTTTATACTGAATCCACTGTTCAAGCAAATCAGTATTTGGATACCTGGCAGGCACCTCACGAAACTCTTTTCCTGTCCAATTTACCTGACCGCCATCTTTGTATAGTAGCCACTGTTCCATCAGGTCAGCATTGGGATATACAGCATTCACATCATTGATGATAGCATCACCATTTACTGATCCGCCTTGTTTGTAAAGAAGCCATTGCTCCAGCAGATCTGAATTGGGGTAGCTGGCACCTACCATCCTGATATCAGCCCCACCATTCACATTACCTCCCTGCTCATATCGCTTAGGGTAGAAGTTGCTCATGTTGTCAGGAATGATCATTCCTTCTGCGCCTTTGCGCTTTCTGGCCATCTTTTTTAGTGTCTTTGCCAAAGCTTTCCTCCTTGGTGTGCACGTTTTTTTAGTCATTGGCGTACAGTAACCCTTGTGCTTGGGGTTGATAGCCTTCTGGATCCAGCCGCCGTCCTTCATTTTTGGCTGCTGGACATAGGGCTGTACCGTATCTACCATATTACGAATATCCTGGTTATTCCTGAGTATTTCATCTCTGAGAGAGAGAACGGTTTTTCCATAAGCAGGATTTTTCTTCAGATCCAGGGGTTGTTTCGCTGAAACAGGGATTTCATAGAATGCACGGCTGGTCCCTTTATGATACTCCTTTTCTGTATCAGGTGTTAATACCCCCAGTCCATTATAGGTCTGAAGGCGGTAAGCGTCCGTAGCAGGAATCACCCCTTTTCGAGCAAGAGTTTTGGCATAGGTATTCTTGTCTTTTAAAGCTATACTTAGTAGGTAGGGTTCTATATCCTCATTTCTCATCTGCTTGAAAGTCTCCCAATTTGGCTCGATATATTCCTTACTCCTGACATGCCCAAGATTGTCATCGGTGGTTCCCAACTCACTTTCCTGCATCGCTACTGCAAGTGCATCATATGGATCAACTCCTTGAGCTTTCGCATGAGCAATGATCTTTTGTATAATGGCCTGGGGGGCATCAATAGTTTTAGCTGATTTGTTTTTGAATGGTTTGCCGGTAGCAGGATTGATTTTTCTTTTATCATCCAGATGAATACTCTTCACCGTGTCCTTTGGCAGATACAAATTCAGTATGCCATGTTCCCTCGAACGGTTATCGAGCACACCCCCCTCCTGCATTGCACGATAACCTGCTGCGGTAGCACTATCCTCTCTTTCCTCAGAGGAAATAGGTGAAATAGCTCCTGCATCCATGAAATCTCTCCAGGCTTTCTTATCCTTGAAATATATACTACGTTGTTTGCCCGGCGCATTCTCATCTCTGACAGTAACAGAATATTTGGTAGGCTTTTGAGATAGATCCGACAGTTTTCCCGATGGTGATATTCTACTTGTGGTAGTCATATCTGTACCTCTTACTCTGGAGGATTTAAGGTTCGGTAACTCTTGTTGTGGCTCACCATATCTTTGTATTCTAATCTCCTTTTCCTTTGGACTAAGCATATCCCAAGGTTTAACTGCTACGGGATCATATTCGTATATTTTAACACTATCGCTAAAAAGACCTGATCCAGGATCAATATTATTATAGACCTTTAAATATTGTGGATTAATTCTTCTATCATATAAAGGAGCAGGAGAATTCAAATCTAATATACCATCATACGCTTCTCTCTGAGTAAATTGGTTATTATCAACTTTTTTATAAAAATCGTCTATTGTGAAATTTTTGTCATTCCATTCTCCTTGTTGAACAGACCTTGAAGTTACAGGATAGTTTCTATCAAGAAGTTTGTTTTCCATATTTTCTCTAACTCCTGCAAGATTAGAAAATATGTTATTTTTAACTTTAAATTCGTCTTGTTTTTTATAATTTTTGGAATTGTAATATTTCTCAATTTCCATCGCTCTTCTATATAACTTTAAACTATCTTGTCGAGTGGCCTGACCACCTGCCTGTGCGCTGGGTGTATTACCATCATCCTTGATATATCCACCATATTCAGCAATAGCCTGCGATCCTGTACCATATAGGTCGGGGTTATAACCCATCTGGGGCTGTGCTGGCGTGTATTTAGGATACCAGTCAGGAAGTATTGCATCAAATGCTGCAAGGCCCAATAGTGTTGCCTGACCAGGATTAAGTCCTTTCTTTCTCAGAGAGGCTGCAGGTTGCTGTGGCTGTGTTACGGGCTTTTTAGGAGCAGGTCCCCCCATAGGATCCCAGGTAGCTGTGCTGGTCATATCACCAGTAGGCTGAAAAGGTGTTATACCCTTGATATTATCAAAGGCATTCATAGGAGGCTGCTGGGGAGGCTGGAGCATATTCTCCAGCTTCTTGAAATAGTCATCTGGCATGCTATTCAATGTGATTGGAGGGGCCCCTGTTTCGCCCATTCGCTTCCCCATCTGGGCTTTTTTCATCTTCTTGCCTGCCTTGGCTTTAGGAAGGCTGCTGAAGAGTAGCTGCTTCGGTTTTACCTTCATTGGTATTACTTGTAAGAGATCATAGTCTCTGTTAAAATGAATTGAGATGTAAGTCGTACATCTGACCTGTTATCAAGAATATGCCTTATCCGACAGTCCTTTGCTCTCAATGGATATTTCCTGAAACTGCGCACAGAATAATCCATATTGTCGTCATTAAGCACTTTGTCATCTGATAGGTTCTCGCATTGTGTCAGCCAGATAGGTTCTCCATAATCACGCACCACATCCCATAACCCATTGTAATTGTAGAAGTTATCTGACTTTACTACCAGGATATCTACCCCATTACCGTTAATGCGCGGATATTGCAGATAAGATAATAAATTATTCTTGGGTTTGAATATCAGATTTCTCATCCCTGTACATTGCTGATCGTTCGATATAATTGCCTTATTAAAGTATATATCATTGGTCTGCACAAAGCTTTGTGCATTTGTTATCCTGTTGACTTTAGTATAATCTTTCACACTCTGCAGGATTTCATCTTGCGCGTTATAATGAAATGGGTAGTCCAATATATAAGCATGTATATCGCCATAAAAGTTATTGAAACCAGTGTCTGTGGTATCATGTAACCATACAGAATTTCCATTCGGATTGTTGCTATAGAATCTGCTTATATCCTGGATATAGAAATTTGGTAGGTAACTATGGAAAGAAACCCACATCTTCATCGGGATCCAGTAGGAAAGAGTGAAGCTGGTACTGCAGAACATCGTTGGATCAGTAAGCGATACTTCTGCCCCATTCAGAGTAAATATGTCCAGTTCACTATCGTAAACAATGGCACTGTTGAGTGGTCTATAATCCAGTTTCGTGATAATGATTCTGTCGTAGTAATTGTCGTATACACCATGCAGACCTATGCCTTTAAAATGATTATCTATACTATAATTCGGGAATGCCTTCTGTATCTGGAAAGGTAGGTTGTTGGTCAGAAACTTGCTCACACCCTCATTTCCGATATTCTCCAGACTCTGTCCGCCTATCATAAATACCTGTCCACGCTTGGCATCAATAGTGAAGTGCCCATATTCCGTTTTGAGCAGGAATTTATGTTGTGTGCCAGCGTATCCTGTATCCGTCTCAGCGAAGTCCACAGGTGGAACATTGCTGTTGAACAGAGATTGTCCAAGATAAACATCTCCTATAGACGAAGCTGCAGTCAATAATGCATTGTACAACTGCATTTTGTTCTCAAAACGTGCAAGTACCTGCCTTGTCTCCAGCCCATCCAGAGAGATTAGTCGTCCATAGTTCAATGGAAAGTCGAAGAACGCAGCTGGTCTATATATGAGCCAGTTGTTCCTGAAGTAGTTTACTACGTCTGACTGCCTCTCAGAGAAGATTGCTTTGTTAGGGAACATATGTCTGCAATCCTCACCAGGAACAAAATCAACGGGAAGTGTGCTGAATACATTTTCTGTGTTTTGCTTTGAAAAAGTCTTGTTGTATGTATAGGTATTGTCCTGAACGATAGGAACAAATGACTCCTGTAACCAGTCATCAGGGACATCTGTACCTACATGTGGATAGAAATCTCCTTCACGCGCATTAGTTGCCTGCCTGTAATCCACATTCACCTGGCTTTCCACATAGAAGTTTACTATACCATAAGCGAATAGGTAGATCTTACCTGCATCATAGAAGAAAGCACTGTTTTCACAATCAAAGTTGTTTACTTTGACACCAAACAGGCTTCCTATGCCAAATCCTCCACCATCTCCACGCCTGATATCTGTAGAGAACCAGTACCTGGGAAACCCGATGTTTCCGAGCTCATCATAGAAGACATCACTTTCATCCGGGAAACCAACCCTATTGTCAATAAAGAAGGGTATTTTTCTCTTGAATGCGAATTTGTTAATGAAGGTATCTCCGCCAAATACATCTTTGAAATGGGGACCTGTGAAGTCGGCAGATACATCTATAAGGAACTGATATCCTGTGTCAATGGCATCATACGAATAAATCTGGCCGTATTGATCTGGGGAAGGAACCTTGATAGAACCGTAATAAGATGATATATCACGGTTGTAAAACCTATTTTGGCATCCTACTTCTCCGAGAGTGAAGCGTGAATTATCCTGGGGAATACCAGGTATGGAATCGGGGTAGGGTAAAGGAGCAGTTGTCCTTAGGTAAACTGAGGATTCACGCTGATAATTATTTACAATGTTCTCATCCCCTACACCCTGCAGACCAGGTGCCAAATATGCTGCAATATCTAATCTGCGGATTTTGTTGCCTGTATCATTAGGCAAAGTGGTAGTTTCTGTATAGTTACCTACCGAATTGAACTGGTAGGCCATATTCTTTTTGGGCAACAATTTGAAGATGATATCTTCCAGTATGGTAAATGCAGTGAATGCCGCTGCTCCATCAAAAGGTTGGTTGGACACACCATACATACCTGATGCAAATCCTATAGCTATACCTACTGCCAGTGCAGTAAGGTATGATTCCAGTGAAGGAAATCTATACTTGGAGTGATCCTTTACCTGCACAAAATGCGAACGTGTACTGCCGTATTCTACTGTTTCTATTTTGAGCACAGTACCCAGGAACGGCTGAAAGAATGATGTATCGGGGCTATGGAAGGTATACCGCATCCCACTGGCCGTCTCAGAGAAGCCATCAAGAAGATGGCTGCCTACCGGAAGGCGTGGGGCAGCCACATAGGTTACTTCTGCACTGTTGCCAGTTATTTCACCATCTACAGCAGTACCAGGAGTTGGGAAATCATATACTTGTGCTGTTAGTACCAGTGTATGATCAATGGAAAAATCCACACCATTGACAAAGCTGTCAAACGATACAAATCTTGGAACTCCGCCCAGAATTTGCAACGTCGTATGTGTATCTATACGTGAAGAGTTAGTGCGCTTTAAATTAGTAACCAGTATCCAGGAATTTGTGTTGTCTACTGTCAGTTGTCCTGTGTCGTATATCACTGTCGAATCGAAGTACACACGAAGACGCTTCTTCGTAGTGGTACCACCAAATGTTCCTCTATAAGTACCTACCACCTTATCATTATCGACGGTAAGTGTATCTAATGGAATAGTTCCTTCGTATAGGATTGTCTCAGATATACCAACACTCTGAGAAGATTCAAATGAACCAAAGAGCTGCTGACTCAACATTCCAGTAGCCGAATTACTGATAAAAGGATCCGGCCTCAGATCATTGAAGGGGTAATTGGGATAGAAATATTCAGTTCCTTCTTTTGCATATTGTCCGACATTGAAAAGCAATCCTTTTGCAATAACGGACTTTGCATTAGCACGATTGGCCCTTACTACTTTCACCGCAGCAATATTGTTCTTCTGATCTTCGGTTAGATTAGACGACCTGATAGCCTCATAAAGAGTTTGCATATCAATACGTAGACCCAATGGATATACATTCCCTCCATCATCGTGATGATTAGTAATTGCGTTATCAGGATACTTGAAATGGCGAATGGGTCGTCCCTGGAGATCTCCCCATACCGGCTCATTGCAGGGGTATGTCTCAGTAGATTGCCAGAAGGAGAACTCACCAAACTGGTAAGGACCCTGATAGCATGGATCGTCCGGATCATATGCAGGATCTATACCTGTAACACTGGCTGTATTGTATACTTCCCAACGCTGTTTAGGCTCAGGTTCTTCACAAACATTTCCGTCCTGTACTACATCTGCATTATCCACAATTACCAGATCTGAGGCAAGTGGTGCTCTTCCAACCAATGGGAATCTATCTGTCTGGTGACCATTTCTCAGGATGAACACAAGATCATAAGCATATACTTCATCTCTCATATATCCTCTGAGACCGGCTGCATTCAGTTCGTTTTTATATTGTTCCTGATCTGGCGGCAACTTCCAGCTTACCCATTGCAGTTTTACTTTACTGGCAATATCCTGGTAGTTGAGCCGCTCGGTTGTAGTCATGCCTTTGAATACCAGTATATCATTCACTGTAGTAAGGTCATCTGCTGTATCGTAGGAAGGAAAGCGTTCGAAAATATCGTTTATACTAAGTGTTATACCTGCTTTCGACTGACCTGTGTATACGATGTTCTGTACAGGACCTTGTATAGGAAATGTCCCAACCAGATCAACAGATGGAATACTGTTGATTGTTTTGATCACTGCTATGTTGAAGAACTCGTATAAACCTGTTGTATCAATATTGCTGATGAGAAGTTCTATAGATTTACCTACTTGGTAATTGAAATCAGGAGTAACTTTCAGCGGATCGAATATAGGTAATGGATTAGTGATAGAATAATACGATGTATATGGATCTCCCAATGAGCTTGCATACTGAAATGCGAACTGATAACTGCCAGCAGTGAGAGTACCATCCGATTCCACATCCGTATAGCTTACCTGAGGAATAAAGAACTCAGGCATCACACGCATTTTATTACAATCTATCTCCGCAGAAGTATTATTCTCACAACCTTCCAACCTTTCAACGAATGGAAGATTATCCAAATCTATATAGCGCATAGGATTAAATCCATCTGTCCAATAGATTTCAGTAGAACAGTTTGTAATCTTGTGAACTGCCTTCATGATCGGATAGTTCAGATTGAAGTTCAAGCAGTCCGCATTGATCACTGTTGAGTAGGTACAATCAATAACTCTACCTATCTCAGAGAGGGATGAGGTAGGATTGGCGAGGAAAAGGATTTTGATGTTCTTCTCAACTATATTATGTGTGCCGATTACTCTATATCCATCAGGAATATCAAAGCAGAACGAATTCTGAGTTTCATTCTGGTAAGTAATAGCATTGCCATCAAAAGCCGATATCATTGCATTCTTGGCATAGGCCAGCTGACCAGGCTTGATCTGGGCAGTGATTGAATCCAGGTTCAAACCCAGATAGGCATTGTTAGGTCTTATTTGACTCATAATCTATCATTATACCCCCAGCTACTGGAAGGCCAACCAGTTGCGCCTCTCCATCTCCACGCATTCCCATACATCATTCTTTCATAAGGATTGAACCTGTTCTGATCCCTGCGAATACCGTATGCCTTACGATAGATGGTTTCTTTTTTAATTTCAGTATCTGCTATAATATAGGCTTCATCAGCCATTTGCTTATACATCTGATATTTGAGCTGCATCTGGTTGAAAGTCTCATCAGTGATTTGGTTGGATAACATTTCAAAGACTTTCTGCTTAATGAATGCCTCAATGAATTCCTGTATCCTGTAGTTGTCAGGTATCATTGGACATCCTGCCGCATCCACGTTCTGACCATAATATACCAGGTATATATCTCCGAGCCTGAAATTTGTCACGAATTTCCCATCCCTGATATCAAATACATCCGGGCAGTTTGCACCATAGTTCAGACAAGGAAGATCACAGTGTTCTCTTGCTGCGATGTTGCCTGGTCTGAGCAGATATTTAAGACTTACAGGGAAGGCTATATTAGTCGTTGTTTTAGCAACTACAGTTATAATATCCGGGTTGCATGGATCGCAGTTTACAACCGGATTACATGCATCATAGGGTTTATTCAATACTGTTGTGATCTGCTGATAAAAAGCACCAGGCTTCCTCATCTCCAGTGGAAAGGAGGTGGCTGTTAACCAGGCTTCCCTCACCGCTATAAAATCAGGTGGCAACTTTGCCTCAAATGTGTCCATGAATAATAGAGTCTGCTGAATCGGTAAGGAAGATCTACCCAACTTCTGCAAGCACTTCTTAGTCCAAACTGGAAACATAAGATCATCTACAGCTCCTGTATCAAAATAGCTTTTCAGTTCTTCCTTTACGCGAGCATAAAGGTTATCAGGAGATTCAAATTTGTATTGATAGTAATAAGACATTATCTACGTTTCCATTGTTTATAAATGTCGATGTACTTAGGATCATTTGCTACATTCCCTATTGCACGGGAAGTATCGCGAGCAGGCTTGAACACCCATATAGATGCCTGGGGTAGTTTTGATTCCTGCACAAACCAGTACCAGTGATATACATACCCGTTAGTGTGTAGATTCAAATGATACACACGCTTTCCAAGTGCTTTAGATCGGGCCCAGTCTATAGGTAGCATCATTCTTTCTACCCCATCCCGGCACTTAACCATTCTACGTGCTTTCTTCTTGGATACAGCCAAAGGTCCTATTCCCCACGGAAGTTTAACCTTATCTCCTGTCGCAACCAGGTAATCTCTATAACCCAGATTGTAAGCTTTTAATACTGCCTTCCATTCTTTATAACCTATTGTCAGTTCTGGATGACGTGCACAGAACTTCTCATATACACTTTTCGACGAGCACGAATAATCAACTCTTTGTCTTGGCATATCTTATTGTTTGTTTACCTGGTCATCCTTGTTATCACTGGTGTGGTCTACCGGAATACGGAAATATGTTTTCAGAAGTGTATCGAGGGTATCCTTTACAACTGCCTCTTCCAAATAACCTGGGCATTTGAATTCATCGTCGAGCGGATTAATACATGGATTTCTCCTGGTAGCTATGCACTCACACTCAGGATAAAGCAATTCATCTGGTATATCTTCCTCGAAATATGCCCATATATTTACTATACGTACATAAGGAGATGAAACATACAGATATCTGTCATATACCCAGTAATATGTATCCTTTTTTGGCAATCCTAACTTTAACAAGTTGATATAGCGCGATAAGGTAACCTCTTTCAATCTCTGAGAGGTGTCCACAGAGAATACACCATGGATAAGCAGGCCATATATCCCATCAGATATCTTGGGTAGTCTGAACCTACTCCTTGCTATTTTCTGATCTGACTCATAATCACAACATTCGGCCATGGAAACTTCTTTCATCTCCACACATGGAATGTTGGTAAATATGGTAGATGTTTGCCAAAGCCTTCTGCGATCTGCTTGTTGCTTGATAAAAAGGATAGCTCGACTCTTCAATTCTGCCGCAATAACGCGATCTGTAATTGAATTGTCCGAATTCAATAGCTTGTCCAGTGATCTCACTCTTGATACAACTTGTCTGACTGTTGACATACGCTTTCGAAATTACGATAATGTTTCAAAAAAGCCTATCCAGTAATGGATAGGCCGACCCCTTAAACCAAGAAACCGAGGTCTATATCGCCTGAGCCGGAAAAATTACCGGCTCAGAAAAAATCCCTCCTGAACAGCTTGGGCAAAGTGTCGTTAGTTCAACTTCATAGTTGCCCAGTGCCAGCCCATCAAATGTGAATGGCGAATCATTGTAAGTAGGAAAAGTAGTCAGATATGTAAATGCAGCTGATGAGTTTTGGATCCTGTATCCTACTCTCATAGAAGCGCCGAAGGGTAGGCTATAGTTTATTTGTATAGATGCCATAGTTTGCTTTTATGGTGTGAATGTAATTTGCACAAAATCTGCACCTGTAAAAGTTTGCGGATCAAATGTCTCAGTTGCTCCAGCTACCACAATTGTATCTACCGGCGAGCCGTTAATCAGTAGTGTAAGTGTTGCACCAGCGCCTCCTGTGAGATCTACAGCAATAGACATACTCGTTTCATCTCCATGGGTACCCACCAGGTTCTGACCATTTGATAATGGGAAAGATCCTCCTGTTGGTACATAAAAAGCAGGAGTTACATCATCTATAGTAGATCCTGCAACTGAATTAGCTACCTGAAAGTTGAATGTTGTTGTGGTAGTCGTTGTAGTAGTACTTGTAGTACTTGTTGTTGTACTGGTCGTAGTAGTGGTTGTAGTTGTAGTAGTTGTAGTTGTACAAGGTATAGTCTCTGTAGTAAGAACCTGTCTGCAAAAAGCAGGTCCTTCACATAGAACTAATGAATAGTCAGTAGGGCACTCATACCCTATACCACCTGATCCTACCTGTACATCTTCGCCGATATAATCCTTGGTAGAGAATATCAACCCCGAGCCCATTGATGCATAGGAAGTGGCAGCTTGCAACTGCGCAGAAGTGAGATTGTATATCTCCGCTCCCATAGCAGCAACAGAGCTTACGTTATGTCCAATGATTTCTATCACATGATCTCCTGCAGCAAGCGAAACAGGGTAGATATGCCATAACTTAAAGGCAAGATCCACACCTATACCTGGAAAGCCATGTGTATTGAAATAGGCTGCCATTGCTGTAGGATCCATCTCTACAACAGTATTGCCATCAATACGAATGATGGACAGATTATCTGCACCCGTTCCTACATAATAAGTAGCATTGGCAGGAACTGTTACACATACCGAAAAGCCTACGTCCTGGTTAGATACTGTAGTAGTTGCCCATAACCCTGCTCGATTCAATGGTCCATCTACCAGTGTACTACTACCATTAATCCAAAAGGAATTGCCAGTACTAATCTGTGTATAGGTACCAAATCCCTGTACATCATATCCTGGATCGTAGATCAGTGTTCCAAATTGCCCGTAATTTGTGTTATTCTGTTCTACAGTCGCCTCAGGAGAACTGGGTGGGGTTGCTGTAGTTTCGTTAATCTGAAAACAATATGTACCGTCCTCTGAGAGGGTGTACGATGGTGGGCAGCATTCGCCCCCTGCTGTGAATATTTGAAATGTTGTAGAGCGGGGACCGCATGCAATTCCATTAGTAGTAAGCCTTACATCATAGGTAACATTTTCCTCTATTTCCAGTACATAACTGTTGGTAATAGTAGGATTGTTCGGGCTTGTTGGAGTGATCCAATCAGGATCTCCCTGAACACGATATTCTACCAGCGTACTTAATGAGCCTGGCACAAAATTCCATGTTATCGTCGCGAATGCACTCATTTATGGGGTTGTAGTAGTAGTTGTGGTTGTTGAAGTAGTTGTAGTAGTGGTTCCACCTGGTGTATATATTACCTGTACATTACTCGGCGCATCACATGGAGAAGGACATCCTGCTACAGCGGAGCAAAATGCCTGATATAAACCTGTATCTGTCTGCAATGCATCAATCAATGATTGAAATAGTGTAACCGCATTTACTCCTACGTTGAGTACAACTACTTCATTGGTGGTATCTACTGATGGTATTACCTGAATACCATTGGTGACCCCACCTGCTGTGATCTTGGCTCCCAGATAATCCGGGCTGCCATCTGTTCCATCTACGGCTACTTTATGATCTCCTGTTCCTGATCCACCTGTGCTATTTATTATCACAGAGTCAGGGATAGTCAGGAAGTCAAATGTTATATTGGTTCCTGGGACAACTTTATCCTGGAATACACCAGGAGACATATCTGATGCTGTTACAGCAAATAATCTGTCTGCATTCACCAATGGAGCAAGCTCAACATTCTTACCCAGACACAGATTCCCGTTACTTACATTACTTATAGTAAAGTCTCCTGACCACTGGGTAGGCAATGCCTGAGCAATAGCTGTGACCCGGGTGAGTATATTCTGTAGTGTATCTTGCAGGTTCTGTGCGCCCGATGGTTGCGTTACACAACCCCAGGTGAGCGTAGTAGTATCCAGAGTACCAGTCTGACAAAGTCTTGTCTTGATTTTGTTGACAGTATCTACCAATGTGTCACTGGCCGTGAGCGGTGCAGGCAAACAACTTCCTATATTATTGAAAGTTGGGAGTACAGCTCCTGCATCGACAGCTGTTTTCAGCAGGCATATCTGGTCAATGAGTATATTGAATCCTTCCTCTGGAGTATCCGGAGCAGGACTAACTACATAACAGCTGCTCCAGTCTGCTGCAGATACATCGAGCAGCGCATCTATAGCACCGAACTTAGTACAGTAAGCATTCAGCACTTGCTGTAGGGTCATTCCTGATGTTACACTTGCAGTAGCACACGTAATACCTGGCACTTCCAGGGCATCCAGCCTTCCATCAATAGTAGTCTGGTAAGCAGGGAAGGTAGTATCTACGAATGTATCGAACTCATCTCTGAGATCGCACACAAAGGCGGAGATGGATTCAACAAATTCCTGCTGTGTGGAGATAGGCGCAAGACAGAATGTATTATACTGCGAGTAATCTCCTGTTGATGCACACAGTAATGGATCTATCTTCTGCAAGATTGTCTGTAGGTCATCATTAGTCTCAATACCTGAGCATTCAAGGGCAGGTCCTGTATATATTACACAGGCTGCATCAAGTGCGCAGGGAGTAGTGCTGGTGCAGTTAGCTGGAACAAATCCAGTTACTGTAGCAGTTGTTTGTATGCAATTTGTACAGGCCATTATGGGATATACATTATATAGTTAGCGCCCATTGAAGGCTGAATATTGTTATGTGGCTGTCCTCCACCTGAGCTTCCCAGAGTTATACCAGTAGTTGCCGTTTGACAAGCTGTTGTATTGGTGAAGAAGAAGCCACTTTCATTTTGTCCTTTATCTCCACCTGCAAACCGGGTAGTATTGTTATTATCGTTATTGTCACCACCTGTCTGACCAAGGATGTTATGTTTGTGACCGGGATCTGTCACGCCATGGGTATGAGCAGGTGTTTCAGGTATGGTAAGTGTATGACCACCTTCACCAAACTTCATAGATAGTTCCCAATTGGGGTTGAAGGTGCTTACTGCAGGATCTACTGCAGCATCCAGGCTTCCACCAGGGACACTTCTTATTGCACCGACAATTGTCCGACCTCTGAGATCAGGCGTTCCGTTCTGCCCATTGCATAGGTATATCTTTTGATATCCAAGGGCTGTTACACCTATCCCCCCCGAGTCAAAATTGCTGAGCGGACCAAAGTAAGCTTGTGCTACATAAGGTACCATCCTGCTATTAAACTGCGATGTGCCAGCATTATCATTTATAATTTGTATGACCAGATTAGTAAGATCACTCAGGCGCACGTACGTTGTTGGGATTTCATCCACCGTAGCACTTACTTCACAGAGAAGGGTAACGGCGGCTTGGAGAATATCATCCCTTGTTGGGTTACTGCCCAGTCCTGTAAGACATGCTGTATTAAATACGGGATTATCGGCAAGCTGCTCATCTATCCCATCAATTAACTCCTTAAGCGTACAACCCGTATTCCATAGAATCTGTAGTATATTCTGCAACGTTTTTGGCAGGACGCCTAACTGATCCTCCATGAAGCTGCAGCCAGATACAGTAAGTTCTTCTATGGTAATGCCTGTACCATCAGAAAGAGAAAGCAGTCTCTCCACTATGGCAGCTTCAAGTTGAGACAAAGTATCTCCCTGGCAAATGCCCAGTTCCGGGATATCAGGACCCGTATACTGCACACATCTGTCTGACAGTATTGTTTCACAATTTTGAAGACAATCTCTACAAATTGCCATATCTAAGGTGTTGTTGTAGTTGTAGTTGTGGTACTTGTCGTCGTAGTAGTGGTAGTCGTTGTAGTTGTTGTCGTACAGACATTACCTGTATCTGTAACAATGATCACCACTGCCTGCGAGTTGTCCACCACTACACCTGTGAACGTATATATTGATGCTCCGCTATAATTCTGACACTGAGCTACATCATCACTTCCAGTAATCTGTATATAACCAAACGGATCCCCGTCAACTGTTATAGTGAATTCACCAGGAATAAAGCTGGCAGGTATATCTGCTGTTTTGCTCTGACCTGCAAGCACAGGGTATGCACCTGTGGCAGGACCATTTTCATTTGGCGGGTACCTATCGTATTCCACAAGCAATACTGCAACTCCACCCACATTGGCATTATTGGTCACCGTTAGCTCCGGTGAAGCTGTAGTGGTTGTAGTGGTTGTAGTACTGGTGGTGGAAGAAGTACTTGTACTTGTCGTGCTACTTGTTGTGGTGGAAGTAGTCGTACTGGTGGTAGTACTTGTCGTTGTACTCGTAGTACTGGTCGTCGTGGATGTAGTTGTAGATGTCGTAGTCGAAGTAGTCGATGTAGTTGTACTGGTGGTAGTTGTCGTCGTGGTATACGTCGGCAAAAATATCCCCCTTGCTACTTTCTGTACTCCGGCTGTCAGGGCATTTACCCTGGAAACTATCTGTGCGACTGTATAGTCGCAATAAAATCCTTGATTCCATCTGAGGTCTTCAAGTATCTTACGATAATAAATCAGTGCCCGTACTCTCCCAAAGGGCGTCGGTCGGGTGGTAAGATACGTTACATTTTGCCAACCATTCTTACCATACTGGGCCAGTACTGCATCAACTGCACAGATGGCATCCTCTAAAGAGGAGCAATCTGAACAATCCTTTACCAGAAATCCGACCATCTCTTTATAAATTTACTTGTCGTGTTCTTAAACTTTTCATAGCATGCTACACAATATCCATTGATCAGTTGGCAAGCTGCCATCCGAATATTACAGTCTGGATTCTTGCACTTTTTACTGGCACATCCCATACACTTGGTTTTTAGCACCACAGAGTCGGCGCAACACCCCTACACCTATCTCTGAGGAAGTTGTCAATCATAGTATTGGCAAGCTTGTATAGATTCATAGCCAATAGATTATTGCACTGGTTGGCTGCTGCTATAGCTGCCTGTATATAAAACCATACCTCATCAAGCACTTTCATCTGTTCTGTCTTTACATCCTGATTGCATTGCACCAGGTCAGTCTTCAGGAAAGCACGTCCAAATTTCTGTTCCAGTTTAGTGGTGCGGATAAATGTTCTTTCTATATTGAAAGTGATTGGTGGAGCAATAGTTTGTTTGACCGTCCATATTCCATCTGGCAGATCAATTAACTGGCTTACCTCACTCACGCAGGTGATGTTGAGCGTGTTACTATTGAATACCGTCATAGCACCTGCTGTATATGCCACTGTTGCCTTCATGAAACTGGGCGGCGTTATCTCCAATGTAGGGTTAGTTACTGCAAAATTTGACGGATAAAATGAAGTATCCGCAATCCCTAATGTTAGGGTGTTGTGGGTATCTACCACTACAAAGTCTAATATAGGTGATGTCTCTGGATAAGCCATTACTGCTCGTTTGTTGATATTTGACCATCAGCCGAGATCCATATAGGCCGTATATTCGCTGGCTGAGCAATTTTCCATATAGGTCTGCGTACAGCTATTGCCCTATTCTTCATAATGCGAGTGATAGTCACTGCATCAGATTGGTTACCACCTATTACATGATAGGTCGTTGCATCTTCAGCAACATATAATGCTACATGACCACCTTTCTCTCTTTTAAATACTACCACATCTCCGAGAGATGGTAAGGGGGATGGGTTACCAAATTTCTTCCAGCTAAGAGCCCATAATGGGTCAGTAGGAATCTCTTTGTCAGCCCATTTAGCTACAATAGCCATAAAAAGTCCACACCAAGGAACACTATCCGCCGAATAGATCTTCTGCAGACCCAGTTCCCTGGCCCAAGATAGGATCTCTTCGTTGTCGGCATTACCAGGTTGCTCCTTGGTGCCATATAGCGCGAGAGCTACATCCAGCATCTTAGGACCCGGTTCATCCATCAACCATTGATATTTCTGCGGTAGTATCATAGTCTTTTAGTAAAAAAGGCCAGGAGCGGAAACTCCTCCCCTGGCCTGAAACGGCATTATGATGAAAAACCCCTCTTACGGTATCAATGTAGTTGTACTGGTTGTCGAAGTAGATGTAGTCGATGTAGTGGTAGTAGTTGTTGGATTAGTACCACTGAAATCTTCAACGTCTCCCAGATACACTTCCAGTAAGGTCTCAAAGTCTGTACCTGTACCTGTAGGGAATGCCAGGATGATTGTTTGATCCTGAGGCACGCCCGGATTCCAGGTGTCCAGATACTCATCGTACGGATAGTACTTGATGTAGTATGTATCATAGTAGGTACCGGCTGTCACATAGCTTTGGAAAGCCTGGTTCCAGCTTTGGTACTTATAAAGCGATTTGAAATGACTTGTCTGGTAGCTGTAGAAATCCTTTTCCATCTGCGCGATTTCTGCCGAAGATCCAGTACCAAAGTCTGATCGCTGAACTACAGTAGAAGTAGCAATGATATCACATGCATCATTCACAATGAAGTCCTGTGTAGTTACCGGACCATTGATCACGAAAGCACGGAACCACAGCCTGTCATACTCCCAGGGGTAAGCTTCCAGATCGCAAGGATTGCCATATACTGTCAGCGGCTTCTCAGTAATGTACATGACAGAGTTGTCACCTGTACCAAACCTGGAGAAGGTCAGGAACTGGGAGAGCATAGGATCTGCATTACCCTTAGCAGCAGCCTCATCTACGAAATTCTGTAATGCTGTACCTGATACGTCCGTACAAGGATTTGCGCCACATTCGCAACAAGGAGTATCTATCACAAATGAACGGGTAAGACCATTGAAGAACCCAGTATCAATGTAGCTCGAATGTAGAACAAACGAGAAGGTTACCTGCTGGCTACACTGCAGATTCCAACCACTTATAGACTGGATCTGAGTTGGTATGTTTGAAACAGCTGTGATTTTATACCACTCAATCACCTTGTTTGCAGCGATCTTGTCCGAAGTCTTGCTGCCCAGACCGGGAATAGTTTCAATTCTTCCCTCACGGATGTAGATGTACTTCGCAGCGGCAATATTACCTGCATTTGCTATAGTATAGTCAGGCAGGAATACTCCGATTTGTCCACCAGTAAGGTTCTGCGTAGAACCGCTGGATGCCAAGGTACCCGAAGTAGCAACAAAGAGTGACGTTAAAGAGTAATCCATTTTCTATGATTTATTGTTATTCAGATGTCTTTATTCGTTGTTGGGTGAACTGCACTGCTGGTACATTCTCTGTATCCATTGCCAGTTCCTCAATAGTAAAATTGAGGAGTTCATCTTCCAGATATTCGTTCAGTTCACAATCAGCATGAGCAGAAGCAGTACCATCGAAATTCACATATCCTGGATAATCTATCTTCTGCGGATACCTAATGTATGAAACATATATGGTGTTGGGAGTAAAGGTTCCGTCAGTATAGATACCCAGTCTCATCCCTGAGATGGTGCAGAAGGTTTCCTCGTACTCGAACGAAGGTTTGTAATTGGAGTTGTTAAGAAGTGTTACAACATCAGCATGCTTTGCCAGATCGTTGTTTACATAGATGAGACGATTCTTACAATCGCCCTTATCTGCCACAACATAGCTGTCTACATAAAACATGTACTGAGGATCAAGATCTTCCAGATTACAGGTCCACATATGGAGCTTGTTATCATCCTCTATGAGAGGAAGGGGGTGTGCTCCAGGAACCTCTATCAGGATCTCGACATCCTCGTAACGTTTCTTAAAACTATCCAGTCCTAACCCCAATGTGTTGTTTGGACTGATCTTCGTTTTTACCAACTTTAGTTGGGCCTCGTTAAGGGCCAATATCTTATTCTCAAGCGGTATGATCTGATGATCGAGAGCCGCTACTTTATTGAGTTTTTGATCAATCTTGTACAGCAGGCTCTCTACAACTATCATACTTCAGCTATCTTTTTGAGTTTTAATTTCCGCTCCAGATCCAGGAGATCTTCCTGATGCGCATCATCGAGCAAATGCTCTACCAGTTCTTCCTTATCTTTAAACAATTCCAGCTCTCCCTCATAAACTTTTCCACCTTGTTTGAGCCGGTAAATATGGTGTGTGAATGCCATCTCTACTACATCCTTAACATACAACACATCATCTTTGAGATTTGCATACACTGAGAACACTTTGATGGGATCTTGCCCTTTGAAAGGTCCGCTATCTGCGGATTGCTTCTTCAGGAATGTATCTACCATATTGTAGACAACTTCCTCACGGGTATCCTCGGTGACAGGTAGCCCCAGTAATCGGGCAACTTTACGACGCTTCTCCAGCGACCAACTATCAAACTTAATGATAGCATCATTGGAATTTTTCTTCTTACGATAGAGTATCTCATTTTCCACATCCTCATCATTGATGAAGTATTGAGTGTCGTGAGGATACTCACCCCGCTCGTAAGCCTGCAGACTGGAAGCTATTGTTGGGTGTGCCTTTAACCAGCAGTAGGTGATATATTGTAAAGGAACATCGAGATTGAATATATTATCTCCGTCGATCAGCTTTACAGGTTCCACCTTCTTATGTGAACCTTTGGACGTATAGTTGTAGTATGGTGACATTGGAGACAGATCAAGACCACTTTCATACTCCAGTTTCTTTCTAAGTTCTATGATCCTATTCCTCTCGATGTCCCTCATTTTAGTATCAGTGATTCTATCGAGGTATTTGGCATCTGGATCAAGTCCTGTCCTGTACTTACCATTGAGCTCCCTATAAGGAAAGATCATCTTTACTGTACCAGGGATCCTACTCATTCCTTTCTCTCTCAGAGATTTCTCCATGGTCGGAAAGGCTGAACTAAAGTCCTTCGGTATCACGCTGATTTTACCGATTCTACCCATTATTTAGTTGTTTTGTGCCCCTCAGCATGGTTGCGAGCCAATAGGTCTTTCACCCTGAGGGATGAAGAGACGGACAGCTTTCAATCAGTCCTCCTCCTCGTTTTGTATCTTAGAACTGAGGTACTTCCTCAATTACAACACATCTTGAAAGGTCTTCGATGAACACGTCGTAGCGGTCATCCATGAAGATGGTATAACCATCAAACATGTTGGCAGCTGAGTGTCCCTGAGAGCGGAAAGCGCCCAGGTGATGACGACGACCATCAATATAACCCCAGGTCATTGATGGACGACCTTGCATGCGCACTTCACGAATGTTGTTGCGCAGCGTGCCATCTCCTTCTGGAGATACATCAAATACCAGGAAGAGTGGAGTTGATTTCTTGTTCTGGCCAAACTCCAGGTTAGATTGTGGCAGATCCAGTTCTTTTAAGTGAACCAGCTCTATTCTACCAGTCTCACGAGTTACCATCGAGCTGAAGGCATAGTTCAAGGTAAGCTTCTGCTCTGCACCCTGAATAAAGCGTTCGTCAGCTATAATGGTCAGACCTGAGTTTAATGCGTCTTCCTTCAGAGCCTGATCGAATACATCGAAGCCAGCCTCATTGGTATAAATCTTCACACGACGATCCTTCACATCTACCCTACGATAGAACAAGTCTCCAAATACTGCACGTAGGATGTTGGTGGAGAACTCACCACGATTATATTGAACCAGGTTGCCATTATTGCGCATACGATAGTACACGCCAGCAGATACCTTTTTAATTTCTTGTTTGGCACCACGGGTACGCACTGTACCTGGCTTACCCCAGATCATCTTCTGTACCTTCAGATCCATCATCGCTTTACGCATCCAGAATTCGATAAAGGGTTCCCAACGGATGTCATGACGGGTGACTGGCTTCTCATTGCGCTTGCCATTAATATATACCATCAGATCCAAAGGCATACCATTGCTATTGCGTAGCATGCGGTCATCTGCCCAACCAGTGATGGTGTGTTTGTAACCTACTGCAGATCCAAGTGATTCAAACATGGTAATCTTCTCAGCCATACGAGGCAGACCCAGCAGATCTTCGTCGAACTCACCGATAGAGGCATTCACCAGAGTATACTCTATACCTGCCTGCAAATATGTTGGATCCACAAACTCCGTCTTGGGGTTGTTGGATATAAGTGCAAGGGTATAGAGGAAACCACGATTGGCTGGCTGAGGATCCTTAAGTACAACAAACTGAGGACCATAGATTTTATGCGGGGTAATGATTGCGTTCTGGGTAAACTCGGCTGAGTCCATGATGATCCAGAACTCCTGACCATCTATACCAGGAGTGGTAAGATTGACGGTTTGAGTAGGAATCTCAGTAATCTTGGGGAATTTATAAGGTACTTCGATATCCCATTTCCACGCGTCTGAATTAGTGTTGATATAGAACGGTGTGGACTTGTTAATCATATCCAGAAAATCATTCGCATATAGCGAGCTCTGGGTATAAATGGATATGATCTTCTTGTCATAATCCGCCGGGTCTGTGGTGTGAAAGCTTTCCAGGTGGTTAGTGTCCGTAAGCTTACCGACAGCGCGTTTGTCCATCGAGGCAACTCGGGCATACGCAAACCCAGTAAATCCAGGTATTGTTTGTAAGGCCATTTTACTTTACAGTTTTTGTTTATCTTATGATTGGAACCAACTCTTTGGCTCCGAATTTTTCTTTGGCTGATCTCCTGATTTTATGGCGGTTCTTTTCAATCCCTTGAATAGCTCGTTGGTTTCTTTGCTTACAGCTTTTTTAGCAAGCTTAGATAGTGTCGGATCTTCTCTGAGAAGCTGCATGAGCATAGCAAGTTTGATCTTCATCTCGTGATTCTCCGGGCGATTCAGATCCAGAATATCCTTGTCGAACTCAGTTAGTGTCTGTCGATCCTTCGTTTCATAACGCTCCTGAGTAATATATGCATAAGTACGTTCTGCAAAGTTTTTGTCTATGGGTATACCATCAAACTCCTTGGTACGTATCTTATCATTGAGTATTCTGGAGACATTGGTGATGTACTCACTACGGATCATCTGTTTGCGTTTATTCTCCTGATCCTTATTAGCTTCAGCTTCCTGGACAGCTTGTTCCTCGCGTTGAACAAGGATACGCTGTGCTTCAGTAGCTTCATCAGCCAGATCACTATAATTCTTGAGTTGAGTAATCCTTTTTTCAATATACTCAGTTGAGCGACCTTCTGTACGATAAAGTTCGCGCACCACTCTTTCCTGATTACCCTCATCAGAAAGGTCAAGGTTCTTGACAGTTTCTATCTTGGCATAACGATTCAGGTAGTCGAGTGGGTTAACCCCTTTTACAAAAACACTGTTGAACATTTCTCTGTAATCATCTCCAAAACGTCCGAGGAACTTATTGATAACAGCGGTAGCATGTTTCTGACCTTCGTACTGAAATCTTTCCAGTAACTCCTCCGGAGTTTCTATCTGGACTTCCTCTTCTCCTTCATCCAGTGTGATTATACCATGAGTCACTAACTCTTTAGCGATTGTAGAATAGACAGATTCTTCCTCTTCTCCTTCGGTAGATTGTTCTTCGATCCCTTCCTCAGTTTTGTCTGGTGCAGACTCTAAGGTTTTTTGAGCTCCGACTTTCTTTTCCTTTTTCTCAACCGGCTTTTCCTCCTCTTCTTCCTCTTCATCTTCATTATCAGTAGTGAATGAGGTGAACATATCCTCCTCACTTAGCTCATTGGGTATAGCAACTGCCTCTTTAATAGGCTTCTTTTCCTTGATCTTTAACTTGTCTTCCTTGCTTTCGATTTCATCTTCAGATTCATCTTCGTCTTCTTCCTGCTTTTTCTTGGAGGATTTCTTTCGTGGGGCGAGTGTAATATCATCAGGATTAGAGTTCAGAAAATTTTCACCGGCAATGACTTCTTCTGTGGAAAGGATACCCAATTCTCCTGCGGAGAGGGCGAACTCCTGTCTTTCCGCCATATTTAGTTGTTTTTGATATGCGTAAAATTATAGTTCGTCAGTGTGTTACGCGAGTGTTAAGTATGATTTTTTTGCTCAGTATAGCGTTATGTTTTCTTTTTGGTCTTGACTTGCTGCCTTTTGAGAGCTCTATCGGCCTTTTTGTCGGCCATCTGGGCACGTAGCTTCTCTTTCTCAAGTTGGATCTTCCTAAGTTCAAGTGAGATATAATCCTGGTTCTCTCTCTGTTTCTGATCGAGCTGTTGGCGTTTCAATTCCAGTTCCCTATCAGCAGTAGCCTGATCTATACGTCTATCATCTATCTCAGAGAGAGTGGTAGAGTTGTCCGGAGTACGGTCAGCTCCTCTTGCTGCGGCACGGATAAGCTCAACCTCTCTGTCATTCATACGATCAAGCTCTTTCTGCTGTGCTTCGAACTGGCGATCAATCTCCTGTTGTTGCATCTGTGCCTGTAGATTAGCCTCAGCTATAGCCTGCTGATTTTGCATTTCCTGCTGTTGCATTTGCATCTGTTGCTGTTGCATTGCCTCCATCTTATCTCTGAGACTCTTGAAGATCTGTCTCATCTGTCGTACAGAATTAGTGCTGTATAGTACAGAGATTTCATATGGTGTAGCACCATTCTGCAACATTGGTTGGGCAAGCTGACGGAATTCCTGGAACTCCTGTACATCCCTTGCGCGTGATGTAGCAAATACTTTGAGATCGCGCATGGAGATATCCTCTCCATTTACGCGTATGAAACCTTGTTCTCCTTCCGTATTTACATATGAGATAGTAGAATATGGTTTCTTGGTTTCTATATACTGCACTGCATCAAGCATTGCCTGATACAGATCATTCATGACATATTCGTGCTGTGCAAAATAGGGTTCTGTCTGAGCATAGCTCTGAGAGAGCGCTGCATTGGTGCCTGTTGCAGTTTGTGTGGCAGCCACCCCACCCGTGCGCTCGCGCGTAATACCTACAAGCTCCCATGCCTCTATCTTGAGTTGTTGAGCCAGTGTGTATCTGGATTGGATCTCACTGGTACGTGTAAGATCTACATTCTTAAACATATTAAAGTTGGAAGGACTCTTGAGATTCTCTGGCGAATCATCAATCATAACAATACCACGTTTACGTGCTTCCAATTCCCAGATATCTAGCGCATCTTGTCCATCACCATCCTTTGGTGTTGGTACGTGCCGGATAGATCCTTGGTATACATTACCAATTTCCTTTTCCAGGAGTTGGTACAATTGATTAAGGCAGATGTTATACAATACCTGGTAAGGTTTCAACATATCCACCAGGCTCTTTGCTTCATTAACGTTCTTGATTTCATGCACCACACCTATTATAGGACAGTGATCGAGCAGCTCGTAGGGTTCTACCTTGTATACATCCGAACCAATTTTATATCCCTTGTACCACTGATTCACATAATTCCATTCGATAGATATTTCACCGGGTACCTTACGATAATTCTCATCCACCATTGTACTGAACTCCTCACCACTCTCATCCACATATGTAAGTTGGCCCACTTTCTTTTTGCTCAGCCAATATGCCTGCACAACAACATATTTATTCCCGAACGTGTTGACATTCGAAGACAGACCAAGCCAATTGCCCAAAGAATCCGTATTCTCTTTCAGTTGAGATTCGATGAATAATCGTTGCTGAACTATATAAGGGGAGTAAGTATCATATTTGATCGAATCCCAACCACTGGTTGTAGGATTCTCGAAGTTGGACTCTCTCGGAGAGAAGAGCGAGAGCTCGCGCACACCTTTTCGCAGATGATCTATTTCATCTTTAGTCAGATCAAAGCGCTCAATGATCTCAGATAGTTCCATTACATGTACTGTACCTGCAGCGAACGCATCCTTATGAATATATTTTTTATCGGGAAGTGTAAGATACCATACGTTCTTTGGGTTCAGGTTCTCCACACCCAGACCAAGCTTGCTGTTATTTTCAAACACATGAGCGAATTCCCTGGAGCTTATCAACAGATCGCGCATGCAATCTTCAGATAACTCCTTCATGTTGAGTTCTACCTTCAAAGCTTCGATTACATGATTGCCCCACTTTTCAGCAGTAGAAGTGTAATCCGTAAGATATTCCTGAACCTGCTCCAGCGACATCTGTTGAAGTTGTTCCTCTTCCACCTCTTCTCCTGCCATCGCCAGTTTCGATCTTATTTGCTGCATAGCATTTTCCAGGATGTAATTCTGCATTACCTCTGTCATATACTGCAGTTGTTCATTCTTGGATTCCTCATCCATGGCTTTTATCCTTACCTGATCGGGTCGCTTGGACAACTCACCGACCATTGTATTAAGTGGAGGGTTGAGTATTGGATAATGTTTTACATGTGGAGGCAGTTCGACTTCCTTGAGAAGTGTCTCTGCGAAAGATTGCATATCAGATGGGGCCTCTTCTATATAAAAATCTCTGGGTCCTATGATGCCCTTCACCAGATTATAGTTACGCACAAACGTATCTTTGGCCTTTATGAATTGTGAATAAGCTACATTGGCAAAGTAGTCCATATTGGACTTGACCCAGTTCTTGCCACGCTTCTCCTTTTCAGTAACAAATTGATCCGGGTAGATATTCCACCTGGCCCAGTCCATATTCTGGTACTCCGAATGAATGATGATAGGCATTATATAAAGAGTTTAGACCCATGTGATTTCTTCATGGCGTTTGTCCTGGCAGACATATCTATCACCGATCGTGCTGTATTGCGCTTGTTACCGAAATATGCTTTTAACCTCGGATCTATCTTCGTATCAGATACATAAAACTGCGCATTCAGGTGATCAGCCATTACTACTGCCAGTTCAGCTGCCACAAGCCGGTCAAAATTACCTTCGTCGAAGTTAAATCTAATAATTTCTTCCAACAGCATGGAATCAAATACCTTGGTAATACCTAGAACTTCGCGTATGATAGATCCATTTTCATCCTTTTCGATGAGGATAGGCTCATCAAGATACTTTTTGAATAAGCCATCAAGATGCCTTCTCACCCTCTCTGAGGCACGTGAGATTCCGTAATCCCTATAAACTCTGGAGTTAGGTGAAACTTCTCTTAGCCATGAAGGTTGGGGAGCCAGGTAGATAGCTGCATCTCCTTTCTTGATCATATAGTCAATGAAACTATACTCATCGTTCTCTACTAATGTATACGCATTGTAATACTTGATCAGCAGACGTGCCTGTTCATTCCATACTTCCTTGCTGCCAGGTCTGGCCACATAAGAAGCTACCAGCATATTTTGGTACTTCTCCCCCTGTATATCATGTATGCGCTTGAAGATATATACAGCACCTAATGACTCACTCCATTCAGAATTCTCCTGACGATAAGGGTCAACGCCAGCAGTATAAAGCCCAAATGGTGGAACCTCCTCTATCGGAAATTCCCAGATAACTACCGGAGCATCTGTATTCTGATCCTTAATTGGATATTGGGTAATGGGAACCTTATCCGTGAAGTCATGTCTTACCTTCTCACCATCGTGATATAACCATACAAGTTTGCCGGTCTTCTCCAGCCCTCTGAGTCTTGCTTGCTGAGAACGAGCCGCATCTGTATTAAAATCATTCTTAGTGATAACTAAGAACGAATCGCTGGGATTGAGTGGCTGATATGCCTTGAATTTAAGAATGGTTTTCAGGTTACCGCTCTTGAGTGCTCGCTGATAGGCAGGTTCCCACCACTCTTTAAGAGCTCGTTCTTCATTAGCTACCCTGATCTTAACGTGGGATATTGCTCTTTCTTCTATACCGAGATATTCGGATAAAAACTTCTCTTCTTTAAAAGCCATCTTGGCCTTCAATGCATTAACAAATCTGCCTATCCTTCCCAACCCTTCGTAAGTATCCTGGAAACTTAGCATGTTATAAGAGTCCGGATTACGGAATATTTCAGCTGCTTCTGCGCCTACTTCCATGTCACCGCCTGTACCTGCCAGCATAGCCAGGCACGATGGTTTCGAACTATCGCCTTCGCCTGACCACCAGGCACCTTCACTATCTTTTGTACATGCTATAACATTGGGGAAAGCCCCTATCTCATCTATCAGATGAAAGCCCGGACGGGTACCTTGAGCTGCCATCGTTTTTGACCCCATCTCGTAGTTACGAATTTTTATCGAAGACAAGGATGATTTATCAGAAGCGGTGTTGGTAGCCTTATCTTTCCAGCCTGCGGTGATCTCCCGTTTCCAGTCATTAGTAAGGCGCTGCTTCCGGAAGATGGGATGTATATTAATAAGACCATCTTCTATTTTATCGGTGACCAGTTTAATGAATGTCCCCTCGCCTGAGCTGATCACTGCTTCGGACTTATCGAACATAGTATATAGCCATCCAGCACGGGAGGCAGCCATTACAGATTTTCCGAAGTCACGGGCCCCTACCAGGATATAGAATTTGCCCTGGTCTTCACAAGCAGTGAAGTCGCCGGCAATGTCCCATTCTATGTCTCTGAGAAATGGCGTACAGGTGACGCGTACTTTTCTGCTGGAGCGGGCATCTTCTATATAAGTAACTATCTTCCAGTATACAGTATGCCAATACAACCACCCGGAAACAGACACTTCGCCCAGCTTAAATCCATATTTTAGTCGGTCGGTTTCTTTGTTCCAATAAGCTTTGAAGGCACGCATCGCCCGGGCATCCTGTGGATCGTACACCGGCTCTTTCTGGTTGGGGAACCAGATATTGACTGTGTCCTGCCTATACTCTTGCATCAGATATCTTTAGTTTCAAGAGGGGAAAGTTCGTGATTTCCACGAACAGTAGATTGCTTGGCCTCTTTCTTTTCACGCAGTTCGTCGATTGCTGCCAGGATATCTATATAGTCTTTCAGTGTATCCCGGATACACTTGATTTGTTGCTCTATAGTTGCCGTCAGTTTACCTGCAGTTATTCTATCTCTGAGATCGGACACAGGATTTTCGTCGCAGTACTTTCGGAGTTCTGATGCCTTGGCTTCGAGCCACTCCAGATCCTGACCTATATAACTATTCTTCTTCCTGGTAGCCATGAACAATCATTTGTATTTCGTTATTGATAAATTCAGAAACCCGCTTTTGAAACTTCGTGCGCACTTTGTGTGGTATATCTTCTCCAAGCTGAGCTTCAAAATAATGAACGAGTCCTCTGGTAGTATCCCAATTGGCAGATGCTTTACACTTATACTCAGGTATCTCCTTCATTGAGAGGATCCTTTCTACATATTCCCGAACCCAATCGTGCTCTGCATAGATAGTATGTTGTATTGATCTGCGCTCGTTCAGCCAATCGGGCGACGAGAATACATAATCCTCGTGAGTCATAACAGTCTTTTAGTTATATAAGATCACGGATATTCATATCCGTAATTCTGAAAACAATCTTTTCCGGTTCTTCCACAGGGAAGATATGCAATGTCCGGGTTTCGTCATCAACAACAATATCTACCCGCTCATATTCGCTTTTCAGCTCTATGATGATCCTTTCCAAATCTTCTATCTTAACATCATTCACTCGTATTGTCATCTTCTTTGAGTTTTTCTTCCATCCGTCTCTCCTCTTCCTCTGAGAGAGTGGGCATCCATTTCTTAATGGGGCATTCGCAAGACATACATCTGGTCTTCAGCTCCAGATTACACCCACATATTGTACAATGAACATCTGGGCGGAAACTTTTATAATTGTTGAACTTTTTCTGGTGATCCGAGTTGTATGAACATCCCCTGCAAATGTTCAGTCTCTGCGTGGCTACTATCTCTACTGACTCCTTCACAAACAGACTGTTCCATGTTCCCTCCAGCAACCCCTTTATATCTAACTTCATAATCCATTTTTGATCTTAGAAACTCAATCGTTTCTCTAATACTTTTGAGTTTGGCATTGCAGCTGCTGATCTTGAGCTCACTCATATCTGTCTCACGGTTAAGTCTATCCTCAATTTTCTTCTCCAGATCAATTAACCTTGCGATATGTCTACGGCACTTTCCGGGAGAGGCATACCACTTACCGAACCAGGTCATTTCCATATTTCTTGAAGTGCGAGCAGCTCTGAGAATATCCTTGAACTGGAAACTCACAATCTTTCTGACTATCTCCTTATCCATTCCCAGATCAGTGGCCACCTTTTGCGTCAGCTCTTCATTAAATTTATCCATCTTCCAGGCTTATTTGCAAACTTATTTTATCCTCAAAGTTCAACTCCACTGCAGGGTTCACTCTCAAAAAGTCATCCTGCTTTATGAGCCACCCTCCTCTGAGAAGGCGTGACCTCATATTCCCAACACTGGCCTGCGAACTACGTGCCACCTTAATAAAATCTGTTATCGTCCCACCTGTTGCTATATGTGCAAGCAGGTCTATCTCCATCTTCCTTAAGCTACCCCCATTCAATACATTCAGTACTGTCAGATAAGTTACCGCTTTTTCCTTTGGAGTTTTATACTTCTTCCTGATCTTCTGTACCATCATTTAATCTATGAAGTTAATGCAAGATATTGAAAAACAAAACCCCCTGACTGGAAAGTCAGAGGGGGGTGGGTGTAAAAAGAAAGCTATATACTTTATGACCAGATCGAAAAAAACCTCTGCCTTTAAGCAGAGGTCTTACCTTAAAAACCTATCTAACCGATGACATAAACTCATTTAACCTTTTCTCAAATTCCTGTTTCTTCCAACCACAAACAAACTCTCCATAATCCTGTGTACATATAATAGTCAAATCAAATCCATCTTGTTCAATATCTTCAACTGTCCTGTTCCTCGAAAATCCTTCATACCAATAAAGCCTGCCATTCTCAAAAATACTCCTATGTAACCTGGCCGTTCCAACAGCCCATTCGGGATCAGCCGGTACACCAGTCAATCTCTCCGTCTCCTCTGCCATCCTATAGTCAACTCCATTATATATCCTGATCGGGACTGCAAAAAATTCCTTCGTATACATCCTGCAAGATAATGATCCTTCTATTTTTCTCTGAGAGAAGTCGGAGATGGTTCGGATCAAACTGTTCCATTCTAACTACGGTGTTATACTTGTCGAACTTGTCAGACCTGATCCACCTGATGGCTGCTCCTGTGGGGTACCAAAAGATATCCCAAATCCTATCGCCATTGCCGGCAAAACTTCCACTGCTGTGAATCCCTCAATTGTCACAACCTCACCATCATCCAGATCAGCATCTGCAGTATATCTCAGCTCAGCTACTCCTTCACCAACTGCTATAACCTTCACCTTCAGCTGATCATTCGGATCTTCTTCTACCACAAAAACATCCGGGTTACTCGACATGAACTCCACCGAGTTCTCATCTACCTGGGCGGGTCTGCCCTTTGAATCCACCGGTTGTAGAGTACCTTCTACAAACTGGGTAGTTGTCAATGTCACTGCCATAATTTGTCCTTTAATTATTACGTTATCAAATTTAAGTTCCAGAAACATCCTCGGCCCACAACCTCTTCTCACCCATCCAAGTGCCAGCAGCGCCGCTACTACTACCGCCAAGCTGATGATAAGCATCATTTCTACTACTGAAGCCTGGATCATTATCATACCATAATATATTACAAATCTCTTACCACAACATTAATTCTTCTCCCTCTCCTTCAACGCTTCTCCGAGATAGATGATGCCCGGAGTATCAGTCCAGTATACCTTAGCATCCGCTCCCACTTTATACTTCTTCCTTCCATACTCATTTACTTCATCTGTCTCCTCAATCCCAATTTCATGTCCACCAAACACCAGCTCCACAATATCCTTAACCTTATGCCGGCTAAGTTCTACCTTTTTATCCTCTTCCTTATAATGATCATATATCACCTGCAACTGCTCTATCCTACTGAGCCTCATTATTTCCGTCCTCTTAACCGGCCCCCAAAGCCTGGGGTACATACTTTCAATCAACCCATATGGATCCTGTATATTCATCATAACCTTTGGTTTACCTTTTTGGGGAGCCTGCATAGTAGCACTTTCGGCCCATCGCTCGTCCCACTTCTTCTTTCCTTCCACACCAGTCTGTATAATCATACATTTATTATTCTTTCTCTGAGAGACGATGGTAGTAATTTTACACCCTGCTCTGACAGTATAAATATACCATCACTATTCCGGCTACCTCTAAACCTATAGAACCCGGCAACCCTATCAACTTTCACCCCCGGCCTGTCAAGCCACCAGGTGACCTGGCCCACCAGCTCCTCTACCTTCTGCACATTGATCTTATCCATTTTTATAAAATTACTCAAGTTCGAACAACAATTCCAATGCTGCCTCGCTTCATAATTCAAATATACTTCCTTCCTCTGAGAGAGGTTAGGTGTAACTCGCCATTGATCGCATGTATGCCATACCCACCATGTTGCAGTATCCTGCTTATCACAAAAAGCAGATCCAACCCTTGTGTCCTGGTCCGAAAGAATTTACCGGTCCGCAACTCAAAAAGTATCAAATGACAGGCTTCCATATTTGTTCGGGTTTAGCTCATTCCAAAGTTACTCTTTTCTCTGAGAGAGCTGAGATGTTCCTGGCGAACGGATTGTTCCACATCATAAGCCATCTTGGCCCTCAAATAATTAAACAACATCTGCTGTGGCCTCATTATATCTACCATGCTAAGTCCCGTCTTGTCCCGCTTTTCCATATCCTCAACCGCTTTCTTCAAACCTTCCAAAATAGGATCTTCCTGTTCATTCATATTCTTGGTTTTTAGTATAAACAAAAGTAACCTACATTTGCCTTCCATGTTCACTTACAAGAAATCATGCTTCGAGCGGCGGCTTACCCAAAAGACCAAAGTGCTTATATGGATCAACCCCAGACTAAATATTCGAAACGCCACTCTCTACAATGGCAGAATAGATAAGTCCTATGTTGAACCCCTCTACCTTTTTCGAGTCAAATCCTTTAAGATTTACTAACGGTGGGGCTTGAAAAAACCCGGGTTTTGGCTCCACTAACACTTGTTAGCTTTCTTCATATTCTCTTGATTGTCATTTCCTTGCACCAAAAGTTTTCGCATAACCATGATTTCCCATTTTTTCTCCCATTTTTGAAAGCTTTTTATGTGTATAGGTTGGATAGGTACACCATCCCATGACCCCCCGGTCAAAGCGCAGGTCGGGGGTACCCCCCCATAACCCTTTGGGGCACTTGTGATTATGTGTTTCTTCATAACTTAAAAATATCAACTTTATGGCTAAAGTAAGTGGTGCAGACGTTTACACTGCAATCGGCGTAGATAAAGCCGAGCAAACTATTTCGAGCGGCCCAAATCAGGGTCAGCCTTATTATCGTGCCAGGTACGACGGTAAGGGATTCGTCATTACTCCTGAATTCCTAAAGGACTGGGAATCAGGCAATATCGTCGAGGTGAATCTCACTGAGAGCGAGTATCAGAGCGATGATCCGCTGAATCCTGGTGAGAAGATTACGCGCAAGGGCTGGCAGATGACGGCATATGGTACTATTGCGCAGCTCGAAGGCGTCGCTAAGAATGAAGGTCGCCTTGCGAAAGTGCGTAAGCAGAACGAGATTGATCTGCAAATCCTTGAGAGCCAGGCACTTGATTCGCTGAAGTTGAGCGATAAGATGATTGCCCAGCTGAAGGGCGCGATCTAATTCGCGCTCTTCCCCTTCGGGGTTCTATTTTCGCCCCGTAACACTTTGATTATCACCTTGATGTGATGAAAAACGCTTGATGTGAGGTGAAATCTTTGATGTGATGCAAAACCTACGGATAGATTTGATTGTCAGACAGTTATGTGAGTGTATAAGAGGGTTGGACAGGCATATAAAAACGATATGGACTACTGTTTTTTTATGATCTGTCCACTCTTATACTCTACAGTTTAACTGATCTCTTATCCCACTATGCTAATCATTGTACTCATTGTCTAATAGGCCACTGTTGCGGGATATTTAATGGTTACCCTATAATGGCTATAAATAGAAATGGATATTATTCTCTCTCAGAGATAGGATACATTGTGCTTAACTGGCTGATAATGAATATCCTTTGTGAGGTGAGAAACCTTTGGCCTTTTCGTTGATTGTTCATTTTATTGAATGGTGTTTGATGTGATCAGTGACTCGCTATAGTATGGTCTCATTAGTGATGTAAGCATATGAACTCTGTGTTGATAAATAATGAGATCATACTTAATAGCGCAGGCAACCAATATTTTACGATTAAATAATACTGTATTTATGAGCAATAATCCAAATGAAGTAGTTGATATAATCCTTGCACTTATCTCTGAGGAGATGGTAAAGAGGGAGCGAAAAGATGGGCCTGTGACATGGTTTGAGCTAATACATATTATTTCCATTGTGAAAGTGAAACTTCAGATGGGTATTAAACCAGAACAATATGAATAATAATAAATCTATGTCCACGGACTATTGTTCGTGCTGATGAAAAGTAAATAAAGAGAGTTATTAGTACTGTTCCCAAACTGGTAGCACAGTTTACATGAATCCTCGTGGCTTTAAGTAGCAAGGTAGGTTAGAGGGAGGGAATAAGGATAGGGTTGAGATACATTGCGCCCTTACAGTACGCTGTATCCTCACAGCAGTAGCTCTCTATATTTATGACCTAATTGAGGGTCGAAACAGATAAAACCTGATTTGTAAACAATTCAAACTTAGCGTAGTATGAAATCATTACATGTGGTGAATGAATCAATCACCCAAATGCCACCTTTCAACAAGACAATCAGTATTGAAGTAGATGTTGACATGATCAACCGTAAGTTCCTTGATCTATTGCCTGAAGACTATAAGCACCGCGAGGTGCTAAGCCATGCTGTTATTGGATCAGCTGTTGAGAAGGGCAATATAGGATATATTTATAATGCTCTCAATGGCTATGATAATAGCATTGATTTCAAGGAAGGCGATAGAGTTATCTGCACAGAGACAGAAAGAGTGGAATATTACGATGCGAATAAAGAAGGAGAAGATGGCACACTTGTGATAGGATGGGTAGATCCACATCCAGACGACGCTATCTACAAACCTGACTGGAAGACGCGTTCTGTTATTATTGGTGAATGCATAGTAAAATCTATTAATCTGTATGCCAGTGATAAACTGCAGGTGGAATTCGCAACAGCTCATCATTACAAGCCAGGCGTAATGAAACAGGTCATACGCCAGGTAAATCATAAGAACTGTACCCGCGTAATATAAGGCATAGGGAGAGCAATCTCCCTCTTTTTAATCTTAATCGCAATAAAATGGCACATAAACCCAAATCTCACTGGAACTATCGCATTATGGCTCATGCCCCAACAGAAGATGCAAAAGATGAAGTCTATCTGCAAATGCATGAGGTCTATTACAAAAAGGGTAAGCCCAAATCCTATACGACAGAGCCTATTATAGTTGGATCTGAAGATAAAAAGGGTATCAGGTGGTCACTCAGACAGATGAAAAGGGCACTGAAAAAGCCTATCCTTTGGCATGGTGACCGATTCCCTGGTAAATACAAGCCTGGCAAAAACATTAAATCCTAATATATGAGCAAAATATTAACTGCTAAGAACATTATGCAGGATCTCAGTGTCCGTGAGTTGAAAATACTGCAGCGCTGGATAACTGATGAAATAGCTATCAAAGAACGTAATCAGGAGCTCTCTGAGAGTAAGAAGATTCCTATTGAGGCTGAAAGCAGAGCTGACAGAGCAGGGAAACAAACGGCCAAAACGCTTACCAATTATGGACAATAAAAATAATACGGACTGGTCTGAGCATCGTCCTGCTGAGTTCAAGTACAACGGGAGATGGATACATAACTGGTTTAGTAATATGCTCTCTTCTCCAATAACCATTGATGGAATCCGGTACAACAGCGTTGAGAACTATTACCAGGCTATGAAATCTCTTGATCCGGATGATTGGGAGAGAGTAGCTATTATGTCTCCTTCCGGATCTAAGAAATGGGGCAGAAAGACTAAGCTGCGTCCTGACTGGGAGCTTGTGAAAAGGGACGTGATGAAAAAGGCACTATTGGAGAAGTTTTCACACGAACCCTGGACTATAATGCTCAAAGCCACAGGAATTGAGGTCATTGTTGAGTGGAATAACTGGGGTGATAGAATATGGGGTGTTGAAATCAGTGATAATAAAGGTCAAAACCTACTGGGTAAATTGCTTATGGAGATCAGGGAGGATCTCAAACATGGAAAATAATACACCTCTCTCGGAGAGAGAGAAGAGTTTACTTGCACTGGCCCTATTTGGCCTGGGCTTGAGACACAAAGAACAGATTACACCTGAAGAGGTGGGAACTATTGCCCAGAAACTGGGTGTTGCGCCACTTCTTGCCGAATATGCTGAAGACTGGCTGGCACATAGTGAAAAGCTACCTAAGGCATAATATTCGTATCTTGGTGATCAGACCTGAAATCAAAAAAAATGCTCTTCGTTAGATTTGGATTGTTATTGCAAAATGGAGGGTATCGTGAAATGCGATACCCTTTTTTATTACAACACTAAAAACGACTATTTATATGAGAAAACTATTAATCTATCTGGTGCTTTGTACTGGTCTGGCTGGCTGTGCACGATCATGCGAAGGATGTAATCGTGACCTTCAGATGGGATCTCGTACCTATGAAGTAATTATGTATAGTGGCGGCGATACAGTATTCTATGACAAATTCAATGGAATTGTTAATAACTCTGAGAATAGTGATGGTTGTTACTATCATAAAGGAGATACACTTATTGAAGTGAGCGGAGACTATATAATCAAATCTGTAGATTAATCTCAAAAATCTTTTTATGAACCGACAACTTGTATATCTCATTGTAGGTGTTCCAATGCTCTTCGTATTTGACTTCTCTCTGAGATCGGGTAATCTCGTACTGGTGTATGTCAGCATGATGGTTATAAGCGCCTGTGCAGTACTGGCCATAATGTATGAGCCTACCCATAAGGCTATCAAGAAGGCTTCCAAACCCGAACTGTCCGAATCCATATTAGTGACACTCAGTAAGAAAGAGAAGGAGTTAATAGCCCTTGCTCTATTTAGCATATATGCACATGTGCCTGACAAGGTCACGTTGGAAGTAGCCTATCACATCGCCATCAAACTTGGAATAAAGAAGGAACTTGTGAGCTATATTCGTGATGCTGAAATAGAGAGATATAAGAAAGGCACTAATTTTCCAGACCAAAACTGAATTGTAATGCGCAAAATTATTTGGATCTCTGGACACATGCCCGGTAATCATACTCAGGATACCTATCAGCAGTCTATTGAGCAGCTTGCAACCTATGTGGGCGGAGAATGTGTGCACTTTGGTACGGATGGATTTGCTGTTATAGGCGATGAGGAAGGAGAGAAGAGAATAGCATTACTGAACGAGGAGAAAAAGGAAGCATCTAAATCAATAACATCATGAATACTATCCAGGGTACTTACGAAAATCATGAGTCCCTACGCATGCGAATGATGCAGGGGGATTCGCGCTGCCCTATACAGATAGATGATCGTGTAGAGAAAATCAATACTGAACCCGGCGACGCTACGGAAGATGGTCATCTGGGATACTGTCGGGGCAATACCTATATCGGCGATGGACTATGTGCATACCTCGTAGAATGGGATGGCTTGGTATTGCCTGCTGAAGTAAACGGTGATCCTGTAATAGTGCCATATGTATTTATAGGCTCGTCAAGAGTAAAGAAAGTCTGATCCGGTCTTTACATATGTTAGCCCAATAACCAGGTCGGTGGGTGAGGGCTAATTTTTTAACCCTTAAAACTTAAATATGAAAAAATGGGAATACATAATAGTCGTAAGATCTGTAGATATTGAGAATAGACTTGATCATGACCAATTCCTGAATCGTATGGGAGGGGAAGGCTGGGAACACTATATGAAAGAATCAGACGAACGCTCACGTGCAGAAAGATATTATTTCAAGCGTGCTATCGAAGATTCCGATAAGCACTAAATTCGCTTTCGCATAAAGCCCTGGCTACTCACGCCAGGAAAGGGATAATGATTAATGGCACAGCCCGGAGATTTCGCATCTCGCGGGCTTTGTTTAATGTAGCTACTGAAGGAGACAAGCGGGCCCAGGCCCATGGATAACTGGGTTCCCCTCTCCTCCAGTACAGGTCACAAGCCCTGAAGCACTAATGTGTATACAGAGTGAACAAAACTAAATTATATGACTATAAGTGTGATCGCAGCTGCGGTAGCTATTGCGATATTTGCTGCTGTGGGTATAGTAGCCCTAGGTGACAAGAAATCTGTTGATAAAGAAAAAAACTGATTTGTATGTCTAAACATTACACTCTCGAAGAATTACTTAATATGACTCAGGTGATGAAACGTAAAGGATGGTCTGCTATCTATATTAAGGAGCAGGGAGTATTTAAAGTGTCTAAGCGATATCTCCACATCTTAATGGATCCTGGTATGTTCCAGGAAATATTTATAGAGCGTGCTGGCAGGAGCTATATAAATCGCGGCATTCCTATGAGTAAACATAATATGTTTACAGCAGATTTGCGCGTAGGTGCAATGTTATATATTGATGATGAGTATTATGTGGTACTTTCTATCGGATGTGCAATGCATCGTGGTGGTAATTTGCAAGCTGCGCGCGATTTTGCAATAGTAGCTCATGTATCAATAGAAGACTTAGTGCTTTGCAACCTTGAGCTCCACCCTGCTCCTGATAGTATTGATGCCATAATGTATTTGTCAAAAATAGACGTTCACAAAACACATTTAAACTGATTATATGGCAAAAACCGAGACATTGAATCCAAAAAAGAGATATACTGCACGTAGCCTTAAGCAAGGTCAACTACTTGAGATAGATGGTATAAATTATGTAGTACTGATAATAGGTGCTATGTGGGGGAAGGGTACATTCACCCGTAGAGGTGAACAATTGCTCCCTGCTCATAACCGTGCTATTATAGCACCTTATGATGACCCCGGTACTAACCTCAACCTGGTATTACATAATCATGACGCCGAAGAGGCACAGGATGATCGAGATGTCATGGAGCAATGGAGCAAGTTTGATCTCTCTGAGGAGCAAAGAGAGCGAATTCTAAATACACCTATCAATGTTACTGAATATGGTGATCGCACATATTTGCAGAACCTTCTGTTTAGTGTGCACTCCCATCCGCCTGAGGGTTTGGGTATCATATACAGTGAGGTAGATCTTGAGCGTGTGTGTGATCATATGATCAATTACCTGGAATCCAAAAAGGTGCATGATATCAGTCCCGAAACACTTGCTTTTTTCAATGGTAAAATAGAAGCGTTCGAAGAAATGAAAGCATTTTTCTCACATAAATCGTAATACTATGCAAGGGTTCACAATACTACTGACTATATTTCTTGTCCTGGGCTTTGCATCGCTTGCTCTTTTAGAATACAAGATCAGAAAGGCACGGAAGTTACGCGATAAACTCGTTGAGCTTGCAAGGAGAGGACCTGAAGTATTTGGCAGTAGTGAGAAGTTTGACAGGTGGTTAGGTAGCGAGATCCAAGCCTTGGGTGGCGTGAAGCCTATAACTATGATCCACACTGTAGAGGATGTGGATAAGCTACTAACCATACTGGGGAGGATAGAGTATGGCGTGTATTCTTAAAACTACTATCATGGAAAAATATGCTGACCTATAGGTAGACGATGTCCTTTTTCACTGAACAATCCAAAGAACTTATTTTATCTTGATATTCATCTACGCTACAAATCAGGCCTTAACCAAGGACTCTAAAGCCCGCACATTTCTATGTGGCGGGCTGATTTTTTAATCTTAAATCCTTATATATGTGGAAACAAATATTTCGAGCAGTTGCAGGTTCGGCTTTCTTGGGTTTTATAGCAGTGATATTCTGCTATACACATGACATGGCTATAGAAGGAAATGAATGGCTGTTGGGTCTGGTCTCTTTTGCTATCATCCTGCTTGCTGTAGGAGCTGCGTGGATGTTTGCATCTATGGTTAACAATGACATGGTAGATAAATGGTAAAATCTCAAATTTATATGCTATTGGAAATACTTAATTCAATAATCGCTCATAAAAAACGAATCATGGAAGTAAGCAGCAGATTACACACACAAAAAAATCTGGTTACACTCGGCGAGCTCGTCGATATGGTTAAGGATAACAACTGGAAGAAGGGTGTATCCTATATACTTTTCGAGGCACTTGACGTGAAGAATAACAAATGGAAGGAAAGGGGTGCCGTCGAGTCTGTAAGTAATATTGAAAATATTGATTTCAATTCGAAGGAGGGGGTCCTTCTGATAGTAACGCCCGGGATGCATCTTCAATTCTCTGGTGTTACAGAGAGTACGCTAATACGAGAGATTGTGACAAGCAATGACCCGAACTTTCGTATCACTGCCTATACAACCTAAGACAATCATCAAAAACTCATTTTATGGGATATGCAATACTCCTTGGAATAGGACTTGCGCTCG
>Ga0075420_100000118_pt1 | contig 52206 bp, 43 predicted proteins | sample SoiMetdeltSBSDD4_FD_75296 | JGI IMG/M metagenome (GOLD analysis project Ga0075420, IMG submission 75296) | Bulk soil microbial communities from a Populus tree surrounding site in Tennessee, USA - Soil MetaG P. deltoides SBSDD4 | ecosystem: Environmental > Terrestrial > Soil > Tree plantation...
GCGTGGTGTTCGACAGCCTGACGATGCGCGGGCTGGCTGATGCCAGCGTCCAGATCGCGGACGCCCGCGGCGGCGCGTGGGCGAAGACGGTCGCGTCCGATTCCGCGGGCGCCTTCACGATCGCCGACGTTCCAGTCGGAACGTACCTCCTCGGCTTCTTCCACCCGAAGCTCGACTCCCTCTCGCTCGGCTCCCAGACGGTGCGCGTCGATGTCCGGACCGACGAGCCGATGCGCATCCGGCTCGCGATTCCATCGTCCGTGACCATTGCCCGGTCGCTGTGCGGCCCAAAGGTCGTGAGCGACTCGACCGGGTTGCTCCTCGGCTACCTCCGCAGTGCGGAGACGTCGATGCCGCGCCCGTCAGGCTCGGTGACCATACGGTGGGCCGAGTTCGTGATCGAGAAGAACTCGATTCAGCGTCAGGCGCCCGAGGTTACCGCGTCCACGGGCGCGACGGGCGCGTTCGCCGTCTGCGGCGTTCCACTCGGAACGCCCCTGTTGATTCAGGCAGCGAGCGCAACGGACAGCAGCGGCTCGTTCGAGCTCACCGTGCCGTCGAGCGGATTGCTTCACCGCGACGTCTATGTCGCGCCGTTCAGTCGTACGAAGGTGACGGTGTCGGATTCGGCGCCGGCGGTGGACATGCTTCGCGGCGCGGGTCGCCTGCGCGGACAGGTGCTGGCGTTGAACGGCCGTCCGATCTCCGGTGCCCGTGTGATCATGTGGGGCACGGGGCTCGAAGCGACGAGCAACGCCGATGGCCAGTTCTCGCTCACCGGTCTGCCGAACGGTACGCACACGCTCGAGGTGCGCGCGGTCGGTTTCTCACCAGCCCAGCGCGCGGTCGACATCGTGCAAGGCGTCGCTGGTGCGACCGAAGTGGAGATGGCGAACCTCGCGATCGCGCTCGACACGGTGCGCGTTGTCGCGCAGCGCGTGTTCACGTCGCAACGCACGACCGACTTCGAGCGCCGGCTCAAGATGCGGACCGGAACCGGCCATCTCATCGACGACGCGGAGATCGAGAAGCGCCGGCCGCAGGTGCTGACGGACATACTCCGTACGATCCCTGGCGTCCAGATTCTCCCTGGGAAGCGCTCGGGCGAAGACATCTTCATGCGCGGGGGTCAGGCGATTCTCGGCTCCGGTTTGTGTCGTCCGAACTTGTACATCGATGGCGCGCGTTCGACGAACGACGCCGACTTCCCGATCAACTCGATGGTGCCCGTGTCCGAGGTTCGCGCGATCGAGGTCTATCCGCACGCGTCGCTCGTGCCGGTCGAGCTTCAGTCGCTGAGCGGGTGCGGTGTGGTTGCGATCTGGACGGGGGCGAGGCGAAAATAGCAGCGTAGCCGAACTGCGGCTCCGGTCGCCGTGCAGCGCGCGAGGCCCCATGAGGCTTGCGGCAGTCGTGTCGGTGTTGTGGCTGTCCCAAGTATCGATCTCACCACGAGCAAAGGCGCAGACCTCCGTCCTCGCGCCGGTGACTGGTGTCGTGTTCGACAGCCTGACGATGCGTGGGCTCGCGGGCGCAACGGTTCAGATCGTGTCGGCCTCGGACATATCGTGGAGCCGCTCCGTCGCCACCGACGCGCTTGGGCGATTCGATCTCGGTCACGTTCCGGCGGGGACATACGTCCTCGGCTACTTCCACGCGAAGCTGGATTCGCTCGCACTGGCGTCGCCGACGTTGCGCGTCGACGTTCGGACACCGCGGCCCGTCAACGTGCGACTCGCGCTTCCGTCGGCGCGCGCGATCGCGAGCTCGGTGTGTGGCCGACGTACGGTTCGCGATTCGACCGGGTTGCTCATGGGCTACCTGCGCGGCGCGGACAATGGGATGCCACGACTGAACGGTGTTGTCACGGTTCGGTGGTCGGAGATCGTGATCGAGAAGACGTCGATCCGCCGGCACGTGCCGACCGTCGATGCGTCGAGCGGACCTACAGGACTCGTTGCGGTCTGTGGGATCCCCCTCGGCACTCCAGTGCTATTGCAGGCCGCGAGCGTGAATGACAGCAGCGGCGCGTTCGAGGTCACGATACCATCGTCGGGGTTTCTCCACCGAGACGTCTACGTTGCGCCCGTGATGCGCACGACGGTCGCGGCAACCGACTCGACGCCGGAAACGTCGCTGCTCCGTGGCGAGGCGCACCTGCGTGGGCGCGTTGTCGCGGTAACGGGTCGAGCAATTTCGGACGCCCGCGTTATGCTGTGGGGAACCGGCGTCGAAACGAGGACGAACGAGGACGGCGCGTTTACACTCACCGGGTTGCCTGGCGGCACACACACGCTCGACGTGCGTGCGGTCGGGTTCTCGCCGGTTCAGCGGCCCGTGGACATCGTGAGTGGAACGCAGAGCGCCGCGGACGTCGAGCTGCTGAACCTCGGGATCATGCTCGACACGATCCGCGTCATGGCGCAGCGCGTTTACACGTCGCGCAAGCTGGCAGCGTTCGAGCGGCGACTGAAATCCGGCTTCGGACACATCATCCAGGAGGATGAGATCGAGCGCCGAAATCCGATGTATGTATCGGATCTGTTGCGGACGATCCCGGGCGTCATCGTGATGCCCAGCCGATACTCCAGCGACGACGTGCACATGCGCGCGATCTACCGTGGCTATTGCCGCCCCTCGATCTACATCGACGGTGCCCCGATCATCAACGACCCGAGTTTTCCATTGAACAATCTGGTGTCGACCACCGAGATCAGGGCGATGGAGGTGTACACGCGCTCGCTGACGACGCCAATGGAGTTCCGGGGCATGACGACCGAATGCGGGGCCATCGTGATCTGGACAGGACCACGGCGTAAACGCTGATCACGAGTTCTTTCGGCGCTCGACGAGTCGCTCGAGCTGCTGCTTCCCCGATCGATACTGCCACGGCCACCACTGGTCGGTGTAGCCGAGCTCCGCGGCGGCGTGGAGCGTCCACGCCGGGTCGCTGAGGTGCGGGCGGGCGAGTGACACGAGGTCGGCGCGCCCCGCGGCGATGATCGAGTTGACCTGGTCGGCCTCTGTCACGTTGCCGACCGCGATCGTCGGGATCCGCGCTTCGTTTCGAATGCGATCGCTGAACGGCGTTTGCCACATGCGACCGTAGACGGGCTTCGCGTCGGGCGACGTCTGGCCCGTGGACACGTGGATGATGTCGGCGCCGGCAGCGATGAACGCGCGCGCAATGTGCACGGCGTCCTCTCCGGTGATTCCGCCCTCGACCCAGTCTGTGGCCGAGATTCGGACGGACATCGGCCGTTCCTCGGGCCACACGGCGCGCATGGCGGCGAATACTTCGAGGGGAAACCGGAGCCGGTTCTCGAGTGAGCCGCCGTACTCGTCGCCACGACGATTCGCGAGCGGCGTGATGAAGCTCGATAGCAGGTAGCCGTGCGCGCAGTGCAGCTCGACCATGTCGAAGCCGCAGTCGATCGCGAGCCGCGTGGACCGCGCGAAGTCGTCGCGGACCTTGTCCATCTCGGCGCGCGTGATCTCGCGTGGCACCTGCATCGTGTTGCGGTGTGGGAGCGGGGACGGTCCGATGACTTCCCAGTTGCCTTCGTCGAGCGGGATGTCGGTGCCCTCGAGGCCGAGCTTCGTCGAGCCCTTGCGCCCGGAGTGCCCCAGCTGCAGGCAGATCTTCGCCGGCGAGCGCTCGTGGACGAAGTCGACGATGCGGGTCCATCCGGTGACGTGCTCGGGCGCGTACATCCCCGTGCACCCGTACGTGATGCGACCCTCGGGCGACACGCAGGCCATCTCCGTGAACACGAGCCCGGCGCCACCGAGCGCCCGGGCGCCGAGGTGCACGAGATGGAAGTCGTTAGGCACGCCGTCCACGGCGCTGTACACGTCCATGGGGGACACGACGACGCGGTTCACTACGGTCATTGCCCGGAGGGTGTACGGGGTGAACATCGGCGGAACGGGTCTCGGTTCCGCACGCTCCGAAGCACGAGCCGCGAACCATCGCTCCACGCCCTCCAGATACGCTCGGTCCCGCAGTCGCAGGTTCTCATGGCTCACGCGCTGGCTGCGCGTCAGCAGGCTGTAGGCGAACTGCTCGGGGGGCAGGTGGATGTAGCGCCGGACGTTCTCGAACCACTCCATCGAGTTGCGCGCCGCGTTTTGCAGGCGCAGCGCTTCGGTGCTGCGCTCATCCTGGTATCGTGCGAGCGCGGCGGGGAGCGTGGCGTCTCCCGCGTTAGGCTCGTCGAGCGCGCGCGCGAGGGCGATCGCGTCTTCCATCGCGAGCTTCGTCCCCGAACCGATCGAGAAGTGCGCCGTGTGCGCCGCGTCGCCGATCAGCACGACGTTCTCATGGTACCACGCCGCGTTGCGGACGATCGGGAAGTTGAGCCACTGCGACCCGCGCAGGTGCTGCATGTTCGTGAGCAGCGGACGGCCGTCGAGCCACGGCCCGAACAGGCGCTCGCAGGTGGCGATCGATTCGTCCGTGTTCATGCGGTCGAACCCGGCGCCACGCCACGACCGCTCGTCGCATTCGACGATGAACGCCGAGGTCCGCTCGTCGAACCGATAGGCGTGGGCCTGATAGACGCCACAGTCGTTCTCGACGAACGCGAACGTGAACGCGTCGAACAGGCGCGTTGTCCCGAGCCAGATATACTTCGCTCCGCGGACGTCAATGTCGGGCCGGAAGTGCTCCGCATAACGCCGCCGGATACCGCTGTTCACGCCGTCGGCGGCGACGAGCAGGTCGTAACCCGCGAGCCCGCGGCCGCGTAGCGTCGCCTCGCTGCCGAACTCGGCGTGGTAGCGGACGTCCACGCCGAGCTCCACGGCGCGCTGGGAGAGGATGTGCAGCAGCGTTCGTCGAGCGATCCCGCTGAAGCCATGCCCGCCCGACGTGATCGTGACGCCCTTCACGTGAACGTCGATGTCGTCCCAGTGCGCGAAGTGGTCGGTGATGGCCTGATACGTCGACGGGTCGGCGAGCCGGAAGTTCTCCATCGTCTGATCGGAAAACACGACGCCCCAGCCGAACGTATTGTCCGCCGTGTTGCGCTCGAGGACGGTGACCTCGTGTGCGGCGTTTGCCTTCTTCATGAGCAGGGCGAAGTAGAGCCCTGCGGGCCCGCCTCCGATCACCACGACTTTCACGCGTCAGCCCCCGGCGTCGAGTGGAACCTCAATCTCCGAGCGCATTCTAGCCGAAGGGAGGGCTCGGGCAAGACGACCGGTCGGCCAACGGCCGAGAAGTGCAGCCCGTCACAAAGGCCTCGACGCGGGGCTATCCCGTTCGTACCGTGAGCGGAGGCGTGTGCATATAAGGTCGGCTGGTGCGTCTACTGGATTGAGGATCGATCGCGGCCGATCTCCCGCGCCAGCAACCGGCGGTTACTCGATCCCGAGCGCAGAGCGAGGGCCCAGTGCAACGATTTCTCTACTTCGCCGGCTTCACGTACATCGCGCTCTGCGGCGCGATCCTCGTGCGAGAAGCGATTGCCCGTCGGCCGGTCCATGCGGGTGTCGACGCCCCGCCGGTGCCAGCCGTCCCTCGACCTGACGGCAGCGCTGCGGAGCAATGGTTCTCGGCCATGAAGCCGTTCTGCAACTCGGTCGAGGTGGACGTCCGCATTCGGCAGGCCCCGGCGCCGAAGACGGCGCAGGGCTCCGGGTTCGCGGCGGCCTGCTTCGCGTTGGCCGGGAGGATCGACCGCGCTCGGACGATCATCTCTCAGCTGCCGCGCGGGGACCAGGGTGCCGCGGCGTCCGTTCTTTTCAATGTCGCGCATCCCGTGGCCGATGCCGGCGACGACGTCGCGTCCGGGCCAATGATGCAGGTCGTCCTCGAGTACTGGCCGAACAACTACATGGCGCTCTACCACGCGGGTATGTCAGAGTACGCACTCGGCCAGACGGCGCTCGCGGAGAAGCACCTGCGCGCGTTCCTCGAGATGTACGTCGCTCCCGACGGCTTCCGATCGGCGGCCAAGGCAGCGTTGTGGAAGATCGAACGGAGGGCGCGCCAGTCGGCCCCTCGTCCCGTGGAGCGCGAGACCACCCCACGCCCGTGAGCTCGGGCAGCTACCTCGCCGTCGGTTCGCTGTTCGCCGGTCGGTACGAGATCGGTCGAGAGCTTGGCCGCGGCGGCGTATCGGTGGTCTACGCCGCGCGCGATCGGCAGGTCGGCCAGGACGTCGCGCTCAAGCTGCTCGTGCCATCGCCCGCCACGGCGAACACCGCACGCGAGCGGATGCGACGCGAGGTGCACGCCGTGCGTCGCCTCGCGCATCCGAACATCGTCGCCGTATACGATTTCGTGGAGGACGGGGCATACGGGGCGGTGATCATGGAGCTCGTGGATGGTGAAGATCTCGACCGCCGAGTTCGTCGCACCGGCGCGTTAGGCGCCGATGACGTCGCTCGCGTCGGCACCGAGGTCGCGCACGCGCTCGCCGCCGCGCACCGCCACGGCATCCTCCACCGCGACGTGAAGCCGCAGAACATCCTGCTCGCCCGGGACGGACGCGCTCGGCTCACCGACTTCGGCTCGGCGCGAATGGACGGCGAATCGACCATCACGCGCACCGGGGCGATCGTCGGTACGCTCGCCTACATGGCCCCCGAGATGGTGAGCGGACGACGGGGCGATGGGCGCGCCGATGTCTTCGCGTTAGGCATGACGCTCTTCCATGCGGTGGCGGGCCGCCTGCCGGATCGGCCATCGCCGCATCTGCCACTCCCGCCGTCACCGTCGGGTCACACGCCGCTGGCCCTGGGCGTCGACATTCCGGCCTGGCTCGCGCACGTGATTGCGCGCGCGACGTCGGCCGACCCCGCCGACCGCTACCCGACGCCGGTCGCACTCGCAGACGCGCTCACCAACCGGGACGCGAGAATCGGTGGTGTGGAGCTCGCGACCATGTCTCGCGATCGGTGCGTGCTGTGCGGCGGGCTCGACCTTCTCGGCATGGGTGTGTGCACGACGTGCTCGACCGGGGCAACGAAGCCGGATGCGTACGTGTTCTTCGAGCCACCGCGCTCGGTCGCGGAGCGCGACAGCGTCCTGGAGGCAACGGTGGACCTGCTCGGCGGCGACACGCCGACGCCCGTGCTCGCCGCCGTCGCGAGAGGCGGGCGCCCGCTCGTCCGCGTGCCGGCGTCGGCGAGCGAGCGCGTGACCGAGCTGCTCGCCGGTCGCGGGATTCGCGCCCGCGTCGTGGCGGAGCGAGAGCTCTATCGCGCACTGCCATCCAGCTTTGTGCTCATGGTGGTCGCCGTCGCGGTGGCCGGCATGGTGACCGGAGCGGTGACCGGGTCGGGCATCGCAGCGACCGCCGTCCCGTTCGCGCTGCTGCTCACCGCCGGCGGGACGCTGTCCCTTCGCAACCCGGCGGTGAAAACGGAGCGGCGATCGTCCCCGTTAGGCGCCGCCACCAGCGCGCGCGTCGCCGAGACGGTCGCCGCGCTGCCTGCCGGACCGGCGAGGTCGCTGCTCGCGGACGTCGTCCGCCGGGGGCAGTCGGTCCAGCGGGGTATGATCCTGCGGCGCGATGCGTCCGGCGCGTCGGTGCTCGTTCAGCAGCTCATCGAAGCGGCGTGCGACTCGGCGCGCGACCTCGCGGCCATCGACGAGAGTCTGACGCTGTTCGATCGAGAGCACCGCCGGGACGACGACGACACGCGATGGCTGGACACCTATGCCGAGTGCGAACGCACGCGCGACGCGACGGTGCAGCGCCTGCTCGACGCGGTGACGGTGCTCGGTCAGCTCGACGCGGAATCGATGCGGTCGAACGAGGACATGGGCGCCCGGCTCGAGGAGCTCGTGACCGAAATCGCCGGCGAGGTGGACGCGCGCGCCGCCGCGCGCGAGGAGATTCGGTCTCTCCTGCACCCGCGTTCGGCGCGCTGAGCCGGACGGCCCGCTAGTCGGTCTTTCGGTCGTACGCCACGATGTGCTCCCACTCGCTCGCATCGGAGCGCGCGACGACGGCGACCACCGGCTCGACGTCGCTCATGTTGAACACCTCGTGTGGAACACCCGGCTGGATGTAGATGAAATCGCCGGCGTCGTTCTCCACGACGTTTCGGAGCCCCGGCCCGTACTCGTGGCGCACGCGTCCTCGAAGGATGTAGAGCATCACCTCGAAGTCGACGTGGATGTGCGCGTACGCGACGCCGCCCGGCGGGATGGTTGCGACGTTCATGGAGAGATGCTGCGCGCCGACGTTCTTCGCGGACATCCCGGCGCGGTAGTGGATTCCATTCCAGTCGCGGACATTGCCGCCGCCCCGGATGACGGAGATGCCGTCTCCGGCCTCGACGAACTGCGTGAGGTCCAGCTCGGTTTCGGTAGCCATGGTGTCGGTCCTCCGGATCACCAATGAAGGTATCGCGATCCCGGATTGTTGCGAGGGGCGCGGAATCCTCACGCCTGAATCGTTCGAATGCTCCGCGCGGCGGAGTTACCGGGGGCCCGCCTACCCTCCGTGTTGCCCATGCTCCTCATCGCGCCTGCGTACCATCCGCGACCGAGCAGGCATCACGCGGGGAATGGGATCGACGGATCTGACCGATTGAGCGGATCGTTCCTCGCACGAGAATGAGTTGCTCGAACGGAACCTGAAATGAAAGGGGGGAACGACGTCGGGAGGCCAGTCTCACAGGCAGTTCCCCCTTTGTACTCGTCTCCGCGCCGAGGCGGTATCGCCGAGCTGGAACGATCCGCTCCCATCCGGCTCATCCGTCGAATCCGTATAACCTCTCCAGAAACTCGGACTTGCCCCGAAGATCGTTCTCGGGACATGGTGGCGTCCCGAGCGCAAGTTCCCTCTATCATTTCTCGCCTGAATTGCGGCCAGAGGTCAGACTCGAATGTGCAGACTCCGTAGCAGGCAAGCCGATCGATGAAGATCGATTCTGACCCTGGCGCAAACGCTTCGTTCGCAACCGTGCCCGATGGAGGGCTATGGCGAGATCGCCAACACACGCAGTGGGCTCCCTGATCCGTTCACCAGCTTGAGCGGCGCCGCGATCACGACCGCCCCCGTCGGCGGGAGGAGATCGAGATTGCACAGGCTCGCGAGACCAAACTTCCCCGCGCCGTGCATGATCGAGTGATTGGGGAACGGAGGATCGAACCGCCCTGCCTGTCCCGCATCCGTCCCGATCGTCTCGACACCGACGCCGAGCACCTCGCGTTCGTGCGCGAGGATACGCGACGTCTCCTGATGGAACCCCGGCGCGTGCGGGCCATCCTCGCCGACGTTCAGGAACTCTGCGGCCGTCTTCCGCTTGCTCCATCCGGTGCGGAGCAAGACCCACGCGTTCTTCGGCACGCGTCCGTGCTCGCGCTCCCATCGCTCGAGATCCTGCGGCGTGAGCAGGTAGTCGGCGTTCGCCGCGACCTCGCCCGTGATGTCGATCACGCACGCCGGCCCGATGAAACGTCGCGCGGGGATCGTGTCGCATGCGTTGTCAGGAAGATCCTTGCCCGTCACCCAGTGGACCGGAGCGTCGAAGTGGGTGCCCGTGTGCTCGCCCATCCGGATCGTGTTCCAGTACCACGCCGGGCCGTTGTCGTCATAACGCGAGATGACGTCGATCGAGACGCCGGGCGACGCCGCGAAGATCGGTGGCAACCCGATCACCGGCGTGTCGGGGCCGAGCGGTTGCGTGAGGTCGATGACGCGCAGTCGGCCGGCATCGAGCTCCGCGACGAGTTGCTGGAGCGCGGAGGACATCAGGACTGGGAGTGTGAGGGAGCTGCCGCGGCGGCCGCGTTCCGCAGCCACCGTTGAAACTCGAACCGGTTCTCGAGCAGGGCGAGGTCGGTGACGAAGCCGGCCGGGCCCTTGGCGTCGACCTTGGCGACGATCGTCGTGAGCTCCTGCGCCGCGAGCGCCGCATCGAACGCGGCGACGAAGTCCTCGAGCGAGGTGACCGTTGCCGTCCGCGGAATGCCCGCCGCTTTGGCCATTCCGGCGATGTCGCTGCCCGTTGATGTCGCCGTCGGAAAACCGCCGACGGACAGCAAGCTCTCGTTGTCGAACACGACGTGCACGAGGTTGCGCGGCCGATACCGGGCGAGCGTCGTCAGGCCGCCCAGGTTCATCAGGATCGACCCGTCGCCGTCGAACACGACGACCGAGAGCTCGGGCCGAGTCAGCGCGACGCCAAGCCCCATTGACGACGCGAGCCCCATCGCGTGCTGGAGGTAGAAGAAGTTCGGGCGATGGCCGATGGCCTGGAGCTCTGCCGCGACCGCTCCCATGATCGTGATGACGACACGATGCTCGAGGCGGTCGTAGACGGCGTTCAACGCGTCAAGTCGCAGCATGGTCGATGTTCGTGGTCCGTCGCGCTCGTCAGGTCGCCTCTTCCCACATGAGATCCCTGCACAGGAGCAACGCCACCGGCTTGTTCGCCGAGTAGGCGAGCGTCTGCGCCTTGCGAATGCGGTGCGCGACGTGACTCGGCTCATCGAGATACGCGAACGGGATGCGGAGGGCCTGCAGCACGTGCTCGGTCACGCCGCCCCCCTCCGTCTGCCACGGATCGCGCTCGCCGAATTCGCCACGGTGGCTGATGAGCATCACGAGCGGGATGCGGTACAGCTGCGCGCACGAGACGATACCGTTCACGGCAGCGAGAAAGCCGTGGTTCTGCATCAACATCGCGCTCCTGGTGCCGGCGAGGTGCGCACCCGCCGAGATGCCCACGCCCTCCTCTTCCTTCGCCAGCCGCACGAGCGCCATCTCCGGGTCGTCCTCCGCCATCCGGATCAGGTGGACGAGCCATGTCTCCGGGAGCGCCGACATGAGCCGGACACCGCTCTCCTTGAGCGCGTTGTAGATGAGGCGGGAACTGTCGACGGAAACGGGCACGGGATGATTGCGGTCGGGGACCCCGAAGCTAGCTGTCAGGCGTGCCGCGTCCAGTCTGGTCGTCTCGAGCATTGCTCGCCGGTTCAAGGGGTCAGGTTTCTTGAACCAACTTCAAGGGGTCAGGTTTCTTGAACTGTTCAGAACCGTTGGTTCAAGAAACCTGACCCCTTGAAGCTCGAACTCCTTGAACTACACGCCTCGCACGGTGCGCAGAGCCTCTGTGAGCAGCCACCACACCCCGACCATGACCAGCGCGCCGGGGATGACCCACCGAATCCACAGATAGAGCCAGACCGGTACGGGTCGCTCACCGCCCGCCGACAGCGCGCGGATCGCCTCGCTTCGCTGCATCGCCCAGCCGACCGTCACCGCCGCCACCAATGCGCCGAGGGTCTGCATACCCGAGCCGAAGGTCAGGTCCCACGGCACGAAGACGCCGTTGTTCAGCATGGGCGGAATCGCCACGACGAATACGAGAGCGGCTACCAACCAGACTGCCTTCCGACGACCAAGCGCCGTGTTGTCGGTGAGCCCGGCAACGAGCACCTCGAATGCGGCGAGCCCTGACAGGTACCCCGCCCCGAGGAGCCCGATGAAGAAGAGCAACCCGAACAGCCAGCCGATCGGGATCGCCGCGAACACCTTCGGCAGTGTCGCGAAGATGAGCCCCGGTCCGCTGTTCGGCTCCAGCCCGAGCGCGAACACAGCCGGGAAGATCGCGAGTCCGGCGAGCAGACCGGAGAACGTGTCGCCGAACGTGGTCCAGCCGGCGTTCGACGTGAGGCTATCGCGATCAGTCAGGTAGGATCCGTAGACCACCATGAACGTACCGCCAAGCGACAGCGAGAATACCGTGTGGCCGATGGCGGCCATCATCACCCGCGGGGTGAGGTCGGACGCCTCGAACTTGAGGATGTACCATTCGACGCCGGCCCACGCGTTAGGCAGCGTGAGCGCGCGGACGATGAGCACGACGAGGATGCCGCAGAGCAGGGGAATGACGATGCGGCTCGCCCGCTCGATGCCACTTCGCAACCCGCGGAGAAGCACGAACACGCACGAGAGCGTGACAGCGGCCGTGCACGCCATCTGGAGTCCGAGCGAGCGTGCCGAGATGCCGACATCGGGCGGCAGCACCTGCGATGCATCGAGATCCCCGCCGACAGCGCGTGCGACTTCTCCGATTGCGTGGTACAGAACCCAGCCGATGACGTTCGTATAGTAGGCCGTCGCGGCGATCACGACGACGAAGAAGAACCAACCGGCGAACGTTCCGCCGGGCAACCCCGCGCGCGCGAACGCGCCCACCGTTCCCCGGCGCGTATGGCGACCGAGCGCCCACTCGGCCATCAGTCCCGGCACGCCGATGACCAGCACGACGAGCAGATAGAACAGCACGAACGCGGCGCCACCGTAACGCCCGACCATATACGGGAACCGCCAGACGTTACCCAGCCCAAGCGCGACGCCGACCATCGTGATGATCGCGCCGAACCGCGACGCGAACGTTTCGCGGAGGGGGTCCGTCACGCCGCGTGATGGAGCACGTACGCGAGGGCGTCGAGCGCGCGATCGACGTCCTCGAGCGAGGAGTAGAAGTGTGGTGCCAGGCGAACGACGTTGCCGCGTGCGGACGCGATCACGCCGTGCTGTCGAAGCCGCTGCTCGACGTCTGCTGAATTCCCGGGAACGCGGATCGCGGTCGTAGGCGCTTTGCGATCGACGTCGCGCGTACCGTATAGCTCGAGCCCGCGTTCGTCAGCGCCCGTAATAAGCCGCCCCGAGAGCACGCGCAACCAGCCGGCGATCGCGGCCGGCCCCACCTCGTGGATGATGTCCAGTCCCGCGCGCGCGATGTACGCGTTGACGATCGGCGGCGTTCCGCCATCGAATCGACGGGCACCAGTGGCCCAATCGAGCCGAGCCGGATCGAACGCAAACGGGTTCGCGCGCCCGAACCAGCCGGTGACCGTTGGGTGAAACGACTCCGCGAGGGCTCGGCGCACGTACAGAAACGCGATGCCGGCTGTGCCCATGAGGTACTTGAGGCAACCGCCCGCGAGCGCGTCGACGCCGAGCGCTTTCACATCGATCGGTTCAGTGCCGAGCGTTTGATATGCGTCGACGAAGAGCAGGGCACCCCGCTCGTGTGCGAGACGCGCAATCGTCGCGACGTCCTGTTTCGCGCCGTTCACGAAGTACGCGTGGCTTGCGGACACGACAGCCGTGCGTTCGCTGAGCCGCGGCTCGTACGCAGCGACATCGATTGTCCCGTCCGCGGTGAGTGGCACCCAATCCACGACCGCGCCGCGAGCTTCCTGCGCAAGCCATAGCTGCCCCACCGTCGGGAACTCGGCTCCGCTTGCAAGCACCCGGCGTCGACTGCCGTCGAAGCTCAGCGCACTCGCGAGCGCGCTCACGGCTTGGGATACGGAGCTCGTCACCGCGACGTCGTCGGCGTCCGCGTTGATCAATCGCGCGAACGAGAGGCGCGCCCGCTCGACTTCGGCCACCCAGGTTTCCCAGTCCATCCCGTCGCGTCCCCACGAGTCCAGAAACGACTCGGCGGCGCGCCGCGTCGCGTCCGTCTGGGGCGCCTGCGAGCAGTTGTTCATCGGCACTGCGTGCGCGAGGAGCGGTATGCGCTCGCGCCACGCGCGCAGGTCGTATGACGGAGCTGGCAATGCCACCTGGAGCGTTGACGGGTCGGGCACGTGCGTGTCGGCAGTCATGGATTGGGACGGGCAACGTTGCAGCCGCGTGTCATCCGACGGAAGACGTACCTGCGGATGCTCGCCTCTTGGCCGAGTGGGGTTGTCGCACTAGCTTCGCGGGCGCTCCACCGCGCGGGTCGCGAGGCGACAGCGCGTCACGTCCCTCGATTGTGAGACCGATGCACGCGCGATCCGTCGTCCTGGCCGCTCTCGCCGGTGTCGTTGTGTCTTTCGTCATTCCCTCGGCCGCCAGGAGTCAGGCGCGAGGGGTCGGCCCGCTCGTGCTGCAACTCCCGGCGAGCACGCGTGCGGTGGGATTCGGCAACGCGTACGTCGCCATGCGCGAGGCCGAGGCGGTGTTCTACAATCCGGCCAACGCGGGTCGCACGCTCGTCGCGGCGTCCGCGGAGCGCTACGGCTCGCAGGCGGTCCTTGCCGGGTTCGCGAGCTCGTTCGCGTTCGGTCCTGCGGGTGTAGGAGTTGGGGCGCAGCTCGTGGACTATCACGTCCCAGTGCCCGGCTATCCCGACCTCGCGCCTAACGGGGAACAGTTGACGCGTACGGGTCCGTACGCCGCGTCGAGCGTCGTGGCCGCGATGTCGCTCGCGATTCCGTTCAAGGGAATCCGCTGGGGTGTTGGGGCGAAGGTCGCGCAGGACCGCGTCGCGGCGGCACGGGATGGTGTGCTGCTCGCGGACGTTGGCGCAGCGAAGGAAATCGGCCCGCTGTCACTGGGCGTCGCGGTGCAGAACCTCGGGACGAGCGCGAAGCTGCTCGGCACGTCTGCCGCACTGCCGACGCGCGCGACGATCGGTTTCTCGGGCGGGGGACTTCCGATCGGTCCGTTCGACTTCGGCGCGAGCGCCGCCGTGTCGGTGCGACGCGGCGGGCGCGTGACTCCGGCCGGCGGCGGCGAGCTGTCCTACCTGATCATTGACGGCGTGACGATCGCTGGCCGCCTCGGCACGCGGCTCCCGGAGAGGGACGGCGAGCTGCCGGTGACGATGGGCGGTTCGTTCAGCTTCGACCGGATAACGCTCGACTACGCGTTCGAGCCGTATCACGGGGAAGGCAGCGGGCACCGCCTCGGGATTCGGGTTCGTTAGGCTTCGAAGAGAGACGACAAGAGCCAGGGGCTGGGGCTGCGGCTCGTGGCTGGGGGCTGCTTTAGAAGGAGCTTGGGGATAATTAGCCGCTGCGAGCCAGGGCCCTCGGCCGCCCGCTCCCGGCACTCGTTCGCCTCTCGCCAGGGGTATGCAGCGACACAGGCGCGCAACGGCGTTGGCTGCCAGCTCCCAGCCCCGAGCCGCTTGAAGCAGCGCTCAGCGCCAAGCGGCGGCCAGCAACCCCCAGCCCCAAGCCGAGCTGTTAGCGACTGACCAGATATGCCGGATCGATGGTCGAAAACCCGATGTCGTCAACGACGACTTGCCCCACCTGCGTTTTGTCGAAGACGAGTCGGACCGTTCGAAGACGCGACGGGTCGAAGCTCGCCGACACCTTGTTGAAATCCGCCACCGGCATGACGTAGGTCTGCAGCACGAGCTCGTGCATCGCCGCGAACTGGTTCTTGTCGCGGTTCTTCCGGCGGTAGACCGTGATGTCGAGCGGGCGCCGCACCGCGCCGAACTGGCTCAGGGGCAACCGCGCCGTCGCACCCGCGGCGTCGACCAGCTCGACCGACAGGTCCGGTGGCGTCGTGTCCGCCGCGGGCTTCTTCGCATCGGGCTTCTTCGCAGCTGTCTGCCGCCCTGCGGGCTTGTCCTTCGTGCCTGACGAGTCGGCTTTCTTCGTCGTGTCGGGAGTCGTCTTGCGAGGGCCCGGCGTCGCCGTCGTCGGCGCGAGCGACAGCACCACGGCCGATCCCGTGCCGACGTTCCACGCCGACCGAAGCGAATCGGAGATGCTCACGGAGTACGTCGCTGGCGTGCGCGGCTTCGTCGTGTCCTTCCCGGCCGGCTTGTTGTTCCAGCCGAGCCACACCGCGTTCGTTCCGACGTCGGAGTTGCGCCATCGCACTGGGACCGGCGCTTCCTTCCAGCCGGACAGACTGTCGCCCGCGATCGTCACGCCACTCGCCGAGCCGGTCGTCACATCGACGTCCTCATCGAAGCCCGCTGCCGACCGATAGCCACTCTCCTCGAATCTCGTCAGGTACATCGTCTTCGGAAGCCAGCGCCCGATCGTGCGATGGTCCCGAAACATCGGCAGGTACTCTTTCTTGCCCTTGAGCGTCGCCTCGAGGAATCCGCCGATGTACACTCGGCCGAACTGCATCTGGTCCTCGAGCGGCATCAACGCATCGAGGGCGAGCCACCGTCCGCTGCGCGGACCGTTGTCCTTGTCCTGCCAGACGCTGTTCCACTGTCCGTGATTCGCGCGGTACACGTAGACCGCCGATTTGAACCACGGCCGGCCGTCCGTGAACTTGATCCGCTGGTACTGCCGAAGGCCCGAGAACGCCGAGACGTCGCCGTCGTGCGACCCGTGGAAGACGAGGTAGTTCACGTTCTCCACCGGTGTCGGCTTCCCGGCGGGCTGATACTGTCCATCGATCGGCGCGATCGCGACGAGCGACTTGATGTCGAAGTTGAAATCGAACTTGACCGTCGCGTCATCGGGGTAGTGGCGCAGCCGGTTGAAGGCCGCTGCAACGGCGACGGCCTCGCCACCGCGCGAGTGGCCCATGAGCGCGATGTTGCGCATGTCCACTTTGCGGTAGAACGGACTCCCCACCGAGTCGTTCCAGGCGCGCCACCGTCGCAGGTGCTCGAGCAACAGCCAGCCGCGCCCGTCGTTCTCGCCGCGGAGGTTGCCGTTGATGAAGTTCTCGTCGACCGACACGAGGATGAACCCGCGCGACGCCAGATGCTCGCCCAGGTACGCATACCCGGGGTCGGAGAAGTCCTTCATGTTGTGGTTGCCGTGTACGATGAGCACGAGTGGGAACGGCCCGTCGCCGTCCGGATACCACACGCGCCCGTTGATCGGCAGGTTCTTGTAATCGAATCCCCAATATTTCTTTCGTGACTTCGCGATCTCCGGCGTGGACGACACGAACGGCGAGCCGTCGACTGCCTTCGTCTTCAGCGCGACCGAGTCGCGGAAGGTCCGACGGTTCCTGTCGGTACCGCTGCCGTACACCAGCGTTCGGACGCGAGCGGTTCCGCTGGCCGCGGGGTTCGGTGCGGTGACGTCCTGTCGAGCGAGAACGACCGGCGAGTCATCTTTGCTGAGCTTGATCGGCTGCTGAATGCAGCCCGATGCCGCCAGCGTTAGGTTCGCGGCGAGCAGGAGGGCGGAGAACCGGAAGCACTCGGACATGGCGTGAGACGGAAGAGACGCGGATGAGCTACTCGCCGAACCGCATGTTCACCAGAGGCAGCCAACGCGCCCAGGACGGGTTGTCCCGCGCGCGGTTGATGAGTCCAATCTGCACGCCGCGCAGCCGGCGCGCGTCGTTATAGATACCGATCGCGAGCCCGCGCTGCAGGCGAAGGTCGTTGTGGCCCGCGACGGCGATCCCGCGGAGCGCTGCGGTCCGAACACTCACCGCCGACAGCGCCAGCCCCGTGATGACCGGGCTCCGAACACGGTACAGACCGGTCAGGATCCCGCTGGCGGCGCCAGTCGCGTTCAGCGTACCGCCGCTCAGCGCGAGCCAGCTCACATCGCCGTCGGCGACGATTCCAAGCCCGGCAACCGAGACGCCACGAATGTAGCGGCCTGACATCACGGCGCCGGCGCTCGCGGTGAGTCCGCGAAGCGCTCCGGACGACACGACCGCCGCGCCGCCCAACGTCAGCCCGCTCGCTCCACCTTCGGCCACCACGGCCAGGCCACCGGCGTGAATTCCCCGCATCGGCCCCGACGCGAACGTGACGAGCCCGCCCAGCGCGGCGCCTGTCATCGATCCGCGACCCGCCACACCGAGACCCGATATCGTGAGTCCCGTCGTCGGCCCCTCGGCGATCACCGCGAGACCGCCGAAGGTGATGCCGGCGAGTCGGCGCTGCGCGACGGTCGCCAGCCCCGCGAGCTGAATGCCTCGCGCGCCGCCTGACGCGATGACCGACGCGCCCGCGACGTTGAATCCCGTCAGCCGCGCGCGCGACATTACGGCGATGCTGGCCGCGTTGATGCCGGTCACGTTACTGTCCCCGACCACCGCGACCCCACCGAGCGCGATGCCGTCGATGCGGCCGTGTGACAGAATCGCCCCGCCGGCGAGCCCGATCCCCGTTAGGCGCCGCTCCGCGCGAACGCCGACGAGGCCGGCAGCCACACCGTTGATGGTCGCGCCGCCCGGCGCGACGAGCCCCAGCGCGAGCCCACCGATCGTCGCCCGCGGGTTCTGCCCCGGGGCCCAGAGCGTGACGTTGACGCCTTCCACGCGAACGACGCCGGCGTCCCGCCAGTTCAGGCGAACGCCGGTGAGTCGCCTCGAGTTACCGATGCTGAGCCCGACGTTGTTGATCGCGAGGTCGAGGCTCGCCGGTTCGGGCTCGCGCCGGACAGGGGCCTGTGCGGCGGCACGACCGGCGACGACCGCGGAAAGAATGACGAGGCGGAGGCGATACACTCGGGGCTCGAACGACTCCCATCAGTCACGCCTCAGCGCGGCTAGCGGATCCAGCCGACTGGCGCGTCGCGCCGGAAGATAACACGCGACCACCGCGACCGCCCCGAGAATCAGCGGCACGAGGCCATACGTGAACGGATCGCGCGGCGTGATGCCGAACAGCTCACTCGCGAGCACGCGAGCGGCTCCCGCCGCCGTCAGCAACCCGACCACGAGCGCCACGGCGGTAAGACGAAGCCCCTGACCCACGACCATGCGCACCACCTGACCGCGATGCGCACCGAGCGCCATGCGCACGCCGACTTCGTGCGTTCGCTGTGTGACCGCGAACGACATCACACCGTAGATCCCGACTGCCGCGAGCAGCAACGCGACCGTGGCGAATGCCGCGACCAACCCGAGCAGCACCCGCTTCGATCCCAGCACCGCATCCACGATCGACTCGAGCGTGCGGATCTTCCACACCGGTTGATCGCGATCAACGCGCCAGATCGCATCCCGCACCGCATTCCCGACCTGCGTGGCCTCACCACTCGACCGAACGACAACGCTCGTGAAGATCTGCGGGTACTGCATGTAGGGCAGGTATGCCTGCGGGCGAGGCGCGTCCGTCGGCGAGAAGTGCTTCGCATCGCGTGCCACGCCGACAACCGTGAACCACCGCTCCGAGTCGACGAATCGGATGCGACGGCCGAGTGCGGACGCGTTCGGCCATGCACGACGGGCGAGCGTCTCGTTGATCACGACGACCGGCGGTGCGCCGGCATCGTCGCGCTCGCTCACGTCGCGACCGGCAACGAGGGACAGCCGCATCGTCGCGAAGTACCCCGGGCTCACCGTGTTGAGGTTCATGATCGGCGCCTGTCCCGCCGCGGGAGGCGGCGCGCCGTCGACGGCGTACGCACGGCTGTCGCCGTTGCCGCTGAGCGGGATCGAGCGAACCAGTGCCGCGCTCGCGACGCCCGGTACCGCGCGGATCTCGCCGATCGCGCGCGTGAAGAAGTCCGAGATCTTGCGCGGCTCGTCGTACTTCGTGGCGGGAAGCCTGAACTCCATCGTGACGAGGTTCGCTGGATCGAATCCGAGGTCGACCTCGCGGAGCTTCATGAGCGACCGGGCGAGCAGCCCCGCGCCAACGAGCAGCACCACCGACAACGCAATCTGGGCGACGACGAACAGGCCGCGAAGCTCGAGCCGGCCGACGCGCTCGACGAGCCCGCTCGCGCGTGTCGCGAGCGCGCGGTTGAGGTCGGCCCGGGACGCGTGCAGCGCCGGGGCGAGACCGAACACGATACCCGTGCCGATAGCGACGACCGCGGCGAAGGCGAGCACGCGCCCGTCGACCGCGACCGGACTGAAGAACGTCAGGTCGATCGGGACGATCTTGAGCAGGACGGCGACGCCGCCATACGCGACTGCCACCCCGAGGACTCCGCCGATCACGGACAGGATGAGACTCTCGGTCAGAAGCTGGCGAGTGAGCCGGGCCCGCCCGGCACCTAACGCTGCTCGCACCGACATCTCTCGGCGGCGCGCCACCGCGTACGCGAGCTGCAGGTTCGCGACGTTCGCGCACGCAATGAGCAGCACGAGCGCGACTGCGCCGAGCACGATGAACAGCGCGTTGCGGACGTCGCCGACGATGAGTGTGTGCAGGAGCTCGACGTGCGTGCCGCCGCCGGCGTTCTCCTCCGGGTACAGCGCGGCGAGCCGCGCGCCGATCGCGTGCATCTCGGCGCGCGCCGAAGCCAGGCTGACGTCGGGTTTGAGCCGGCCGAGCACCGTCATGCTGTGGTCCTTGCGCGTGAGGCCGACGGCATTCGGGTAATACGTGATGGGCAGCCAGACGTCGGTGCCCGCGTAGAACGTGAACGTCGATGGCACGATCCCGACAACCGTGAATGCCCGCCCGTTCAGCTGGATCGACTGACCGACGAGATCCCGGGCGGCGCCAAAGCGGCGGCGCCACAGCCCCTCGCTCACGACCGCAACCGGTCGGGCCGTTCCCACCTCCGATTCGTCCGGCAGGAAGACTCGGCCGGCGAGGGGCTCGGCGCCCAGCAACGTCAGCAGGCTCGCCGAGACGAAGCTGCCGGCCAATCGCTCCGGCGCCTCGCCGCCCGTGAGGTTCACGCTTTGCCACCGCGCGACACCGAGCGACTGAAAGGACCGGGCCTGCTCGCGCCAATCGAGGAAGTCGGGGTACGCGGCCGGCTCACGCAGCGAGGCCCCTCGCGTCATCGTCACCGCGACGAGCTCGTGCGATGCGGGATAGCGGAGCGGGCGAAAGAGCATGACGTCGACGAGGCCGAAGATGGCGGCCGTGCCGCCGATACCTAACGAGAGCGTGATCGCCGCCACCGCCGTGAACGAGGGACGGCGGCGGAGCGTGCGGAGCGCATAGCGGATGTCCTGCGCGAGCGTCACCATGAGCTCCTCGGGGGGAAGGGTGAAGGGCGGGTGAGCATCGTAGGGCGTGGCGGTTCGGCGCTGCGCACGCAGCGCGCGATGTTCGCGGACGGCGCCAGGAACGCCATCCGCGAGCACATCGAGGAGAAGTCGTGTCCGGCCACCAGCGGTTGCATAACGCGGCTCCGCGGCACGAGCGCGGACGAACTCGATGACGTCCTCGCCGTACTCGCGTCGAAACGTCTCGGGGTAGAACCGGAGCAGCAGCCGCGAGGCCCGTTCGGCGGCGCTCGTCATGCGGGCTCCGGACGTCGCAGGACGTTCTTTGCGCGCGCGACCGCGACGACGCGGGCGAGTCGCTCGGTCTCGGCCTCGAGCACGCGGCGCCCGAGCGTCGTCGCCCGATAGAATCGACGGCGCTCGTCGTCCGTGGTGCGACTTCGGCCGCGTCCTGTTTCCTCGATCAGCCCGCTCGACACCATTCGTCCGATGGAGCCGTACAGGGTTCCCGGGCCCATCCGCACCATGCCGTCGGTAGCCGCCTCGACTGCTTGGGCGATCGCGTAGCCGTGACGCTCGCCTTCCGCGAGCGCGAGCAGGATATGAAGGACGGCCGGGGTAAGCGGCAGAAATGACGCCGGTGTCGGATCGCGCGATGGCATATGCGGCCTGGGTATCCGTTGCTGATATATCCGTGACGGATATATAGGGCCGATCGGCGCACGCGTCCAGTCACGGGTCGCGGCGCGTTGCATGTTCGCGACAGTCAGCGCGTCTTCTCGCGGTCCGGCGACTGGGCTCAACTGCGCGTCAGGCGGTGCGAACCGGTTCGGTTCGTCACATCCTGGTGCGACGTACCACGAATCTCGCGGCACTGCGATGCGCTCCCTCGCGCGCGTCGTGTACGCCCACTACAATAGGCAGGTCTGCCATGCGCGAGGCCGCGCTCGCCAACGCACGCGCTGTCGCGCGCGACAAGCTCTGCGCGAAGGACGCGCTCGGGAGGTCATCGTGTTTCTGGCTCGTTCTCGCATCGCGTGCCTCGCACGCACTGCCGTGGTGTTTCCCGTCGCGCTCGCCGCGGCGACATCGTCGCGCCTCCTCGCACAGGATCCGCTCCCGCCGGGGATGATCTCGATCACCGTGCGCGACTCCCTGGGACGGTCGATCTCGGGCGCCGAGCTGATGGTCGAGGGAACGACCATTCGCGGCGTCACGGATGAGCGCGGCGAGATCCGGATGAACGCCGTTCGCGGCGGCCCGGCGACGCTTCGCATCCGCCGCCTCGGCTACCAACCTCAGTTGCTCGACGTCGTCGTCGATCAACGAGTGCCGGCCGCATCGATCGTGACCCTGGTCGCGATCCCGCAGCTTCTCGCGCCGATCGTCGTCAAGGGTGGCGCGAATTACACCGGGCGCATGGCCGGCTTCTATCATCGTCGTGATCTCGGCATCGGTCACTTCGTGTCGCGCGAACGACTCGAGCGCGACAATCCGTCGCAGCTCACCGACGTGTTCCGCCGGCTGCCGGGCGTACAGATTCAGTCGACGCGCATGATTCGCAACGCGGTTCGATTCCGTGGTGGAGGACGTAACTGCTGGCCGCTCGTCTGGCTCGATGGCGCCCCACTGCCGACCGCGGAGTTCGACCTCGACTTCCTTTCGCCGCAGTCGATCGAGGGCATCGAGGTGTACAGCGGGATCTCACAGGTACCGCCGCAGTTCATGGGATCGCGCGGGCTCGGCTCCTGTGGTGTGATCGTCGTGTGGTCGCGCGAGGGCGAGCGCCGACCCAAGAGGCCCAAGAAGGCGATCACGGCCACCGAGCTCGCCGACATGGTCGCGTCGCTCAAGGTGTACACCCAGGATCAGGTGGACGTCCCGGCGCGCTCCGACAGCCTCTCACGCCCGCAGCCGCTCTATCCGGAACAGCTGCTGTTTACAGGCGTCGCCGGTCAGGTGCTCGCCGAGTTTGTCGTGGACACGCTCGGCCGCGTCGAGCTCGAGACGTTCGGTGTGATCTCGTCGACGAACCCGCGGTTCACGCAGGCGGTGCAGCGCGCGTTGCCCGATTGGGCGTACGCGCCGGCAATGCTGAACGGCCGGCGTGTTCGACAACTCGTCCAGCAGCCGTTCCACTTCGTCGTCGACTCGGCAATGATGCGAAGGGCCAACAACCGTTAGGCTGTCGGCCCGTTCGTCATCGCGCCGCGCGAATCTGCGCGAGCAATGCGGTGATCGTCGCCAGGTGATGGTCGTCGTGCTCCGCCACGAAGAGCACCGAGTCGATCACGCGCATGGGCTGCGCGAGCCGAGGGTGTAGCGCCGTCCGGGCGATGAATGCCTCGTCGCATCGCTCGAGGCGCTGAACGATCGCCTCGCGTTGACGGCGGAACTCGGCAAGTACCGTCGCGATGTCCGACTGGTTGTGATTCGCCTCATCGGTCGCCCGATTCTGCAGATCGGCCGCATGCAGCCGTTCGGCGCCCGCCTCGAAGTCGTCGAGGCGCTTTGCCCACAATGCCTCGAGGTCAGCGAGGTGACCGGCATTCTCCTGAATGGACCAGCGGCCGTCCACCCGTGTCGTCAGGGTCGCCGAGTCGAGGCCGCGTAGTCGTTCCTCGAGACGTGCGGGCGTACCGCGGACGCGCTCGACGAGATTGGGGTACGCCCAGAGCTCGACGTCGAACGTGAAGCGCCGCGAGAACCAGAGCGTGCGCGTAACGGCCGTCGTCACCATCCCTGGCGCTCACGGAGCGACGTGATCTGGGCGATGTGGTGCGGGCCGTGCCACGCGTAGAGCGCGAGCACCTGATCCAGCCGCTGCCGCCCGGTTTCCGGGTGCACGAGCATGCGCTCGAATTCCGTTGGCGTCATGGCCCGCAGCAGGACCACGAATCGCTCATGCACGGCCTCCAGCAACGTCAGCGATGTCTCGAGGGGCACGCGCGTGTCCGCCAGCTTCGCCCACTCGCTCTCGTCGTACGGCTTGATCGTCGGCTCGTTCTCGGTGAGCGCGAGCTTGAAGCGGATGAACGCGTTGAGATGGCTATCGGGCACGTGGTGAACGACCTGGCGAACCACCCAGCCGCCGGGCCGATACGGCGTCTCGATCTGCTCGGCGGTGAGACCGCGAACCGCCTCGCGCAGGCGTGCCGGCGTCCCGGCAATGATGTCGATCGCGCGCGCGCGAGCATCCGTGTCGAGGGACGCCGGGCGCTGGAACTTCCCGGTGGGGTAGCGCAGTGCGTCGAGTCCGGGGTCCTGTGTGGCGGAAGTCATCGAAGTAGCTGCTCCTGAGGGTACGGGTCGGCGAGACATCGAAGATGCCCGGACGCGGTCCGCGCGGCCAGACGCCGCCTCATGCGGGGGACGCATGGGCACCTCGTGAGCTGCTGGACCGGCGCGCCGGGAGCGCCGGCCGTTGCCGGCTGGCGCTACGCGAAGAACTCGGCCAACGACCGCGCGACCCGATCCAGCGGCGCTTTCTCGATGGGATGCGGTGTCGCCGGGTGTACCTCGAGCTGACCGCTTCGGAGCGCGCGCACGGCGTCAGCACACTCTGCGATGCTGACGGTCGCGTCGCGATCGCCGACCGCAATGCGCACCGGCTGCTCGATCGTCGCGAGCACCTCCGAGGTGAGTGACGGCCGAGCGCCGAGCTCGGCGAGCAGTTCCGCGGTGCGGGTGAGCAGCACCTCCCAGCCGAGCGCCGTGTGCCGCTGCTCGAGTACGGCGGCAAACTTCGGCACCTTCGCGCGAATCGTCGCGGCGTCGAGCATGGCCGACTCTCGCGCGGCGACGTCCGGACTCCACGCGAGCTTCGTCCCGAGCGTCGCTACACGGTGTACCCGGGCGGGGGCGATCGCAGCGAGGTGAAGCGCCACGTAGCCACCCATGCTGAAACCGAAGAAGTCGGCCTGCGCGACACCCCGGCGGTCGAGCTCGGCGAGGACGAAGCGCGCGAAGCCGTCGATGCTGAAGTCGCACGAGCCGAGGGGCGTGGTTCCATGTCCCGGGAGCTCGACGAGTACCGGCCGACCCACTCCACTGTCCGTCAGACGCTCGGCGAGTGGTGCGATCTGTCGTCCGTCGCCGATCGCACCGTGCAGCAGAAACGTGTCAGTGGCTGCCATGGCTATCGATGGCGCCTAACGCCAGACATGTGTACGTCGTGGTCGTGGGCGCGGGGGCGACGCGGCCTGCGGTCAGCGTGCGGCTCGCGCGCTCGATCGCGTGGTGCTCGCGCGAGCGACCGCGCTCGATGCTTTCTGGTAGCGGGCCGGGAGCACCGCGACGTGGAAATGCGGTGGGCGTCGTTCCTCGGTGGCTTCGATGGCCCCGCGGCGTTCTGCGGCCAGCAGCGTGCGTCGCAGCCACGTGAGGCAGCGGCCCGACGGGCGGCGAATGTCCACGGCCATTCCGGTCGGGTGCACCGAAATGGACGAGCTGTTCACCAGCCGCCGGGACATCGGCCGCGTCGCGCTCGTCACCACCAGGCGCGTCCCGCACGCGCGCCGATAGCTGGCGGCGAGGCTCGTCACGAACGCGCGCGTCTCGGGGCGGACATAGGGTGCCCCGACGTTCGACACCCGGTAGTTCGCGTTGCCGCGGAGGGCAACGAGCTCGCCGCGCACGACGGCCCGCTTGACCTGTGACGGCGTCTCGTAAAAGTCCAACCCGCCGCGCAACGCGCGCCGGTACATGAGGGTCACGCTCGCGTTCGAGCCACGGAGCGACTGAGCGGATGCGGCCGGAGCCGCGCTCACGAGCGCGGCGAATCCGATGACGGCGACGGAAAGGAGAGACGAAAGCTTCACGGCAGCGCCAGCAACGACGAAAGCGAACAGTTGACCAATACGACGGACGCGGCGGACTCCGGGACCTTCGGTGGACGACCGAACCCCCGGGCCCGTCAGAAAATCGGCGACCTACCCGCGACGGGCGAAGACGCGCGTCTTCCCGGTCTTGTCGAACGCGATGATCTCGTACTTCTCGACCACTCCACCCTCCATGCCGGGCGACCCCTGAGGCATACCCGGAACTGCGAGGCCAATGAGGTCCTTCGGCTTCTGGGCGATCAGCCGGTCAATGAGATCGGCTGGCACGTGCCCTTCGACCACATAGCCGCCGGTCACGACGGCCGTATGACACGACCCGAGTGCGTCGGGGACGCCGTACTTCTTCTTGTAGACGGTGATGTCGGGGACGTCGTTCGATTTCACCGTGTAGCCGGCCTTCTGCAGGTGCTCCACCCATTTCTTGCAGCACCCGCACGTGGGGCTCTTGAAGACCGTTGCTTCCTTCGCGACAGGGGCGAAGGCGAGCAGGCGGGATGCGCCCGCGGCACCGAGGGCCATGCCCCCGGCGGTAATGCGCAGCCAATCGCGGCGCGAGATCATCGAACCTCCGAGACGTGATTGCATTCCAGGCGGCGCGTGACGCGAGCGTCCCGCGTAGCCAGGGCTACTGGGACCTCCACAATAAACGCGTCGACCTCGTAGAGCTACCCGTTCTACCGCTTCGTACACCCCTATGATCCGTCCAACCGCGAACCCTATTACTCGCACCCTGATTACTCGCACGCCGATCACTGGCTACTCGGTACTTGGATGCGTCATCCCGATAGAGGGTCCGCCCCACCCAAACGGCTACTGGAACGACAAGGGAGCCAGTCAATGACTGCGTGCAACGCGTCAGCTCGATTGCGCCGACGACCCACTGGTCGGGAAGCTGAATCCAAGTAATCAGTAGCCAGTGATCGGTCAGCCAGTCGTCAGTCAGCCAGTTCGTCCAGCAAGCCAGTCGTCAGTCAGCCAGTCGGCGTATACGGACGGGGTCGCTACGCCGTCAACCGGTCACTCGTGCTGTGAGGCGCATGACCGAGGTGCGGGTTCTGGAGGAAGTAGGCGTACCCCGCAAAGAAGAACCGGCGCCGATCGCGGCTCACGCCAAATTCGGGGATGTACTCGTGCCGTGCCGCCGAAACCGGGCGCACGGCACGCTCCCGCTCGCGGCACACAGGCTCGAACAGGAATTCGCCGGCGTGGTCACGGAACACGATCCAGGCATGCCGGCTGTTCGCCGTTCCGGGCGGAACCCGGCGCCCAATGACGAGCTCGGCGTCGATGCCGATCTCGACCATCTTTCGCCACGCCCACAGGGCGAAGTCCTCGCAGTCACCCCGCCGCAGATGCTCGAATGTCCTCGGGTGCTGCCAGAAGTCGTCCTCCTGGAAGAGCCGGCGGTCGGTGTCGTACGTGCAGTCGCACAGCCACTGCACGAGCTCGTCGAGGCTCGCGACCGCTACGGCCGAGTCGCCCTCGAAAACCCAATCGAATCCGCGGCGCGCCCCGTCGCCGTACACGGCGAGCGGCGCCTCGAGTGGTAAACGCGCCCAAGGATCCCGAACGGGGAACAGGCGCAACCTGAGATGGTGCAGCGCCTGCCGCACCCCGCGGAACAACGGACTCACGTGCGCGTGACTACTTCGTGCCCGCCCCGGCGGCTACGGGCTCCGAGCGACGAAGCTGCTCGCGGAGATCCCAGACCGTCGAGTCCCGGGTGTCTTTCGGAGCAAACGTATACCGGCGCTGCTCACCGTTGTCGCCCACGAAGAGACGGGAGTGCACGGTCGTGCCGGTCGCCGAGTTCTCCGCGGAGTCCTTGTGCTTCCAGCGCTGGCCGGACTCGGTGTGGAAGGCGACCCACCCATCGGGCATCGGCTCGAGCTTGTCGCGTTTGCTCATGCGAGTCTCCCATGGTGACGGGACAGATGACATCGTCGCCATCGCCTGACGATAACCCGCGGCCGGGCAGGCTGCCAGCGGCCAGCGGCTGGCGGTCGGTTACGCCAGCGCCATGCTGGGTGTTGGCGGGTCCACCGAGTGATCGTAGAACCCGCGGCCACTCTTCCGACCGAGATGGCCGGCGCGAACGAGCCGGCGGAGCAGCGGCGGAGGCGCAAATCGCGGCTCGCGATATTCGTCGAACATCACCTCGGCCACGCGCTCCACCGTATCGAGCCCGACGAAGTCGAGCAGCGTGAATGGGCCCATCGGGTGACCGGCGCCGAGCTGCATCCCGGCGTCGATGTCCGCGATCGTGCCGACGCCGTTCTCCAGCGCGCGAATCGCATCGAGCATGTACGGAATCAACAACCGGTTTACAATGAAGCCGGAGCTGTCTCGCGCGGCGATGGGTTGCTTCCCGAGCCGGCGTACGAACGCGAGCGCCCGGTCGAACGTGTCGTCGCTCGTCGTGATCGTACGCACGACCTCGACGAGCTTCATGGCCGGCACGGGGTTGAAGAAGTGCAGGCCGACGAGCCGGTCGGGGCGGCCGCTCGCCGCGGCCATCGTTGCAATCGTCAGGCTCGACGTGTTGGAGGCAAAGATCGTCGCCGCGCCACACACCGCATGCAGCTCGCGCCACAGGGCGTTCTTGGTCTCGCCGTCCTCCACCACCGCCTCGATCACGAGGTCGCTCGATGCGAGATCGGCGAGCTGCGTCGTGACCGTGAGGCGGGCCATCGCGGCGTCGCGGTCGGCTGGCGTTGCCTTGCCTTTCTCGACCGCCTTGTCGAGCGACCGCGTGATCGCGTCGCGGGCGGTGGTGCAGAGGGCGTCCGTCAGCTCCCGCACCGTCGTGGGGAATCCGGCCTGCGCTGCCACCTGCGCGATGCCGCGTCCCATGAGGCCGCCACCGACAACGCCGATGCGGTCGATCGGCGCGCCCCGGGCGCCGTCGGTCATCGGTTCATGGCCGACGACAGCACATCGAGGATCGAGCTGGTGGGACGCTGGGACGGCGGATGCTCGAGGTAGTCGAGCGCCTGCTCGAGCGCGAGCTGTGCTTTCTCGACCGTCGACTTGAACGACCGCGCGACGGCGAGGAACCCGACGCCACCTAACGCGGCCCAGACGCCGCCAACCAGCAGCGCCACCGGGATCGACGCGCCCGGGATGGACGCCGCGACCGCAATCACGCCACCGGCGCCGACGACGCCCGTGCCGGCGAGCGCGCCACCGCCGGTGACGCTGCGCTGGCGAGCGCCGGCGTACGTGGCATCGAGCCTGACGAGCACGCGGGCGCCGTCGACCGGCACGACCGTGGCGCCGACTTCATCAGCGCGGGCGAGCGCATAACGTCGCCCGCCCCAGTTCATGCCGCGCTTGACGCTGCCGAAAAAGTCACGCGACGCTTCGAACGTGATGCGCTCCCTGTACTGACGCCGGACGCGGAGGCTCTCGTCGCTCGCCATGTAGCGCGTGATGCGCCCGAGCACGTCGGTCTGCGATCCCGGGAGGACGCGCTGGGCCCAAACGGTGGCCGGCCCGAAGACGCCACGCGGCTGTCCCTCGAGCGTCGGAACGGCGACGCGTGTCTGTTCCTCGGCGATCGCCTGCCTAACGTGTTCCGGTGAGAGGCCGACTTCCTTGCCGAGCTCGACGAGCTGTTCCTCCGTCATCGACTCGTGCGTGTCCCCCATCCCCGCCTGCAGCTCGGCCGCGCGCGCCAGCACGCGCTCGAGCGCCGCTCGGTCGAGCGATCGGTTCGGTGCGTCGGACGGTTTGTCGGGGAGGTTGGTCATATGCCGCCAAGTACGATATCGATCTGCCGCTGAATCCCGTCGCGGATCGCATCCGGCAGGGGGAATGCCCTCGCGAGCGCCGCCATCGCGTCGCCGGATGAGAATGTCACGCGCGCCGCGCTGAGGTAATAACGAGCATAGCCGTCGGCGAGTTCCGGAGCGGCTCGCTGCATGAGCATCGCGCCGCCCCGAACGAGGGCAGCGCTCGCATACCGGTCGCCAGTGCCCGCGCGCTTCTCAGCCGGACTCAGGTTGTCATCGATCGCCAGCGCGGTCACCGAGCTTACCACCTCGTGGGCGAACGTGTAGAGCGCCTCCCGCGCGGCCGACGGCGTGCTCGGGAAATTCACCGCCACGAGACGCGTCCGCTGGCCGACGTCGAGCGTGCGTCCTTCGCCGTTGAGCGGTAACGACAGCAGAATCGTGCCGCGGTCGCTACCGGAGTTGTTGAGGAAGCGAGCGAATCGCTGGCGGTACCCGTTGAGCCAGAGCGAATCGACGCTGGTGCGCGCCGCTGACCGTACGCGCTGCTGCTCGCGCCAATAGCTCGCGAAGAACTTCAGGCGCTCGTCTTCCGTCGCCAGCAGAAAGAGCCGGAGCCATTCCCGGTCGGGGTGCGTCGGGAAGTAGCCCGCGAACAGTCGGATGATCTGTTGCGACCGCAGGTCGCCAGCGGCGCGTTCGTCGCCCTCGGTGCGAAGGAAGATCTCGGCGCTCTGCCGCGTTTCTTCCCACGTCCCGAAGTACAGTGGTATGAACTGCGCCGAGACGAGATTCGGAAATGCGAGGAAGCGAGCGGCGAGGCGGTCGCGATTCGCATCGATCATGGTCACGACGTTCGCCCGTCGCCGGTCGGCGAGCACGGAATCGCGGTAGCCGCGGCGGAAGAACGGAACGCGCGTCGAGTCCGTCTGCAGAAGCGCGAACGCGTGCAGCCAGAGATCGACGTGGTCGCGAACGTTCACCGTCCACTGCCCGGCGACTGGTTGCTGCGTTGGCGTGGGCTCGGACACGGGTACGCCACCACCACCGATCGTCGTGCACGCACCGGTGCTCAACGCGACGACGAACGCCGCGACGTGCGCTACTCGACGAAGCCGCGTGCCCACGTCTCCATTCAGGCCGACGCGCGGCCGCACGTCGTGCAGAACTTCCAGCCCACTTCCAGCTCGGTTCCACATGCCGGGCAGTTCTGCACGGTGAGGTTCTGACCGCAATGCGGGCAGAACGTGATGTTGCGTCCTTCGGGGAGTGCGCCGGTGCAATAGCGACACGTACCCGACGCGACGATCGAGCGACCGCCCGTCGCCGTCAGAGCCGACGAGGGAACCGGCGGCGGCGCCATGACTGGCGGCGCAGGCGGTGGCGCGGCTGGACGCGGCGCCGTGGCCTGCGCGCGATCGGGCGGCTCGGGAACGCCGAGGGTCGGTCGCTCAGCCATCGCGACCGCGGCCGCAGGCGGCGCGCTCGCCGGTGGCGCAGCGCTGATCGCCGCGGTTCCTCCACTTCCGGGACGACGCACGATCGGCGGCTCCACGGTGCGCGCACCGTCGGGCGCAAGCGACACCATCGACGTCGAATACGCGCGGAACTTCGAGAGATCGGGGTTCGACGATCCGATTTCCTCCTGAAGGTCCGCTTGCATCTGCGGATCGCCGATGAGATAGCCGCGTTCCCCGGACAGGAGTCGCAGCAGCGCGAGCTCATAGTCCTGATTCGTCTCGAGCGCCAACTCCCGGCGGTTGTGCCGGTAGGGCACGAGCGTCGTGTACAGCTCGGACACCTCGAACGGGCGTGTGAGGAGATCCGGAAATCCCGCCCTGAGGTTCTGCACGAGCCTGCGATACATGCGGTCGAGTTCGTCCATAACGAGAAAAGAGAAGACCGCGTCTGCGAAAGGCAAGTTGGTTACCCGCGTCGCGGCTCCAGGTGCCGGCGGCGAGCTGGTGCAAAGCGAATCGGGACGCCGCTCCGAATGGAAGCGGCGTCCCGAAAGCCTCGGCCGGGGGGCCGTCGGCCGGTGTCGTACGCTTTGTGTCAGCGGCCTTCGGCCGCCTGCATCTTCTTGTCGATATCCGCGTTGTATTTGCCGCGGTTGCTGCCACCCACGCGGCCGACGACGCGGGTGACGACATTCTCGTCGTTCTTCTTGGCGTCATCGAAGCCGTAGAAATACCCGATGGCGATTCCGGCGACGAGCACGAGGGCGAACTTCAGCATGGCGTGGGTCCGTAGGGGTCCAATGCTACGGACGCACCGTCGAGACCGCCGGTAACGGTGCGGCCGCCCGGAAGCCCTCGGCGGTTGGGAACGCATCCACGTCCGTGCGTATCACGCCACGTTCACGCTGTGATGTGAGCCACTCGTCGAATCCAGAGGTGACAAGGCCCTCTGATGACGTCTGGTTCGCCGCAGCCCCGGTGGCGAGGTGATTCGCGTACTCGTTCTGCGGGTGCCCGTGATGGCCACGTACCCAACGCCACTCGACCTCGTGCGGCTGCACGGCGTCGACAGCGGCCTGCCAGAGCTCGAGGTTCTCGATGGCGCCGGTCTTCCGCTTCCAACCACGCCGCGCCCAGTCGCGAACCCACGATTGCATGCCGTCGATGAGGTAGCGCGAGTCGCTCGTGAACGCGACACTGAAACGTTGCCCTTTCCGCGAGAGCGCACGGAAGCTCTCGATCACCGAGCGAAGCGCCATGCGGTTGTTCGTCGTTCCCGGCTCGGCGACCCAGAGGTCGCGACGCACGACCACGCCTGATTCCGGACGCATGTACTCGATCAACGCGCCGGCGCCACCAGGGTTGTCGCCCTCGCGTCCGTTGCCGAGGCACGACTCGTCCGCGTAGATCGCCACGAGCGGGAATCGGGCGCCACTCCTGTTCGACGCACCGGGGCTCACCGAACGACCTCGAACGACTCGAGCTCGTCGAGGAAGAAGGTCATCACGCTCCCGCTCGGATGTCGCGCCTGAATGGCCTCGCGTCCGCGCTCGACGGCGAGGCGCGAAGGCACGACGACATACTCGGTCCCACGTCGGATCACGGCGATGCGGCGGTTCTCGGTGATCGCTCGCTCGAGGGCGTCGTACTGCGCGTGCGTCAACTGCGCCATGGGTCGTGTCCGCTCCTCGTCGAGCGTCAATCCGGCCGACAGACGAGACCTGCCTCGTCGATCTCAACCGGCACCAAGTGCGATGCGAGCGCGGTGACTGCGTCTGTCACGGCGTCCACGTTGTCCTCTCCCGCGATCACGAGCACACACCCGCCGCCCGACGCGCCGAGTGCCTTCCCGCCGCGAGCGCCGGCGGCGCGCGCTCTCTCGAGAATGGAATCGATGAGCGGCGTTGGAATCGATGGGTGCAGCGACCGCTGCAGCTGCCAGTGCTCCCAGACGAGATCTCCAAGCGCATCCACGTTTCGTTCGAAGAGCTCATCGGCCATTGCGCGCGCGAGCGCTTTCATCCGGTCGAGCGCGAACCGCACGTGCGTGTCGCCCCGGCGATAGGCGTCGATCACCGCCCTGATGGTGTCGCCGGAGATGCGCGACTGGCCGGTGTACACGACAATGCACCGTCGCTCGAGCGCCGTCTTGAGATCGGCGGGCATCGGCAAGCGCCGCACGCGCGTGTCTTCACCGAAGCTGAGTCCGAGCGCGCCACCGTAGGCGGCCGCGTAATGATCCTGCCGACCACCTGGCACGCCGAGATCTTCGACCTCGATCGCTCGGCTTCGTTCGGCGAGGGTCGTGCGGTCGAGCGACATGCCCTGCCAGACCGCGAGCGCGCCATTCACCGCGACGCCCGCGGCCGACGAGCCACCGAGGCCGGCGCCCAGTGGGAAATCGCTCGAAATCTCGACCTTGATGCCCGTGATTCCCGCGCGCCTGACCGCGGCTTCCGCGAGCGCGCTATCCGTCGCGCGTCGCGTGTCGATCGCCGCGCCGCCGTCCTCCGCCGCACTGACGCGAACGGTCGCGTAGCGCTGGATGGCAACGTTGCACACGAATCCTCCCTCCTCATCGCAGTAGGGCGGGACGTCTGTCCAGCCTCCGCCGAAGTCGAGTCGAGTTGGCGCGCGCGCGGTGAGAGCCTTCATCGAGGGCAGTGGGTGTTGGCGTGCCTGGCGAGTCGCGAAAACTACAGGCCAGCGCCAGCCGTCGCACGCCTGTTGGGGATCTGACCCCGACGCGCCGTCAGAGCGCGTCGTCGGCCGGGCAGCGGCCGCGTCGCGTGTACCGGTCGAAGTACTCGGCCGCCGTGGCGACGTCGGCCGCGGACACGAACTCGCCGCCTAACGCGACACAGCCATCGAGGGCCAGATCGCAGAGGAGCGGTGCGACCCTTCCGAGCGTCGGGTGCGTGAGCCCCTCGCGCCCGGACACCGCGAGCAGGGCGGGGCTCGGTGCCCCGAGGATCCCGGCGGCCGCCTCGAGCGACCGCTCGTGGTACACGAGCCCACACACGAACACGAGCGGGACGGCGAACCACTCGGGATGCACGACGTCGGCCGACCGAAGCTCGAAGTACCCGCGGGGCCGCACCTCCGGGAACAACGTCGTGAGATGCGCGCACCAGTCGGCAGCGGTCGCGCCGCGGTCGAGCCAACTCCCGAACGGCGCGGCCCGTTCACCCATCGGTCCGATCAGAAATGCCGGCGCGTTCAAGGCGAAGTCGAGGTACTCCTCCACGGCGTTCTCTCGTCTGCCGAGGAGCCCCGTACGCCGCGGATCGAGCGTCGCCCAGATCTCGCGACGAAAGCTTCGGTGTCCGGTCGCGCGCCCACCGTACCTTGGCGAGTTCGCGAACATCGCGACCACGTACGGCGCCAACGCGTTGAGTGCGCGCCACGTTCGCATGGGCGTTGGCCCGCCGTCCACACACACCTGGAACGACGCGGTCTGTCGCATCATGCGCGCGCCGGACGGACCCACCGAGTCGAAGTGCTCCAGCATCCGCCGGTACCGCTCGGCGTGCAGCTGTGGCGCGACGTCGTCGACCGGCGTTTCTGGATCGATGCCGACGCACAGCAGCTCGACGCCGTCCGGCGATGCGCGCTGGATCGACTCCACGGTCGAACGAAGCGCCGCAACGAGCTCGCTCAACGACGGGCGAGGCGCCGCGCTGATCTCGATCTGACCACCGGGCTCGAACGTGATGCGACCGCCGTCCGGCATCGCGATCTCGGGAACGCCCGCTTTCGCGGAGCGGCGTTCACGCCAGCCGACCGGCGCTCCAGCCTCTCGAAGGATGGACAGCGTCGAGACGGCTCCGCCTTCGAGTGGCAATGGCCGGCGCGTATCGCGATCGATCGGTATCAGCTCGACTTCGGCACCGATATGCGGCGGATACGTCGCGGGTGCCTGGGCCGGAAACAGATTCGCTCGAAGATGCTCCTCGAGCGCTTCACGATCGAGTCGACTAGTCGTATCGTTCGGCGCAGCGTCGCGATCGAGCCGAGGCGCAAGCGTCACGCGGCGCCCTCGGCGTCGTCGCGCGCAGCGACGATGAGCGCATAGCTCTCCGTCTCATCGGTGATCCAGCGTTCCATTCGCAAACTGGCCGACTCGAGCGCGCCCGAGAGCGACTCACGGTCGTACTTGCAGCTGATCTCGGTGCGAATCGACTCACCGCCCGCGAACGGCACGGTGCCGACGCCGGGGATCTGCACGCGCAGGTCGTCGGCCGAAACGAGGTGCATCTCGATCCGGTGAAGCGTGCGGTCGTAGAACGCGCGGTGCTCGAACGCATCGAGATCGAAGTTCGCGCCGAGCTCCCGGTTCAACACGCGGAGCACATTGAGGTTGAATTCCGCCGTGATGCCCTGTTGGTCGTTGTACGCGGCTTCGATGACGCGCGGGTCCTTGCGAAGGTCCGCGCCGAGGAGGAATCGGTCTCCGGCACGCATCGCCCGGGCGACGTTCCGCAGCAACCGGCGAGCGCCCGCCGGATCGAAGTTGCCGATTGTGCTGCCGAGGAACGCGATGACCGCCGGCGCCGGAAGGTCGTCGCCGAGCGCGAGCGGCTCGGCGATGTCGCCGACGAGCGGCTCGATGCCTAACGTCGGATATTCTTCGCGCAGGTGTGCCGCGGCGTCTTCCAGAAACTCCGCGCTGACGTCGATGGGCACGTACAGCTCGCCGCTGCCGGCGTAGACCATCGCGTCGAGCAGCAGTCGGGTCTTGTCGGCGCTGCCGGCGCCGAGCTCCACGAGCGCAGCCGGTGTGAGCGCGGCCATGAGTGGCCCGCTCCAGCAGTCGAGGAGCGCGCGCTCGGTTCGCGTCAGGTAATACTCCGGCAGGCGCGTGATCTCGTCGAACAGCTCCGATCCACGCCGGTCGTAGAAGTACTTCGGTGGCAGCTCCTTCTGCGGGCGCGACAGCCCACTGGCCACGTCGCGCAGCATGGCGGTCCGCGTCGCCGCGTCCGGGCGGTCGGCGATGCTAGTCATCGGAGGCACACCGGAAGCCGCTGAAAATCTGGCGACGAATCGGGTAATCCCAGTTGCGGAACGTGTTCCGCATCGCGCCGGGACGCGTGGTGAACGCTCCGCCGCGCAGCACCTTGTACTCCGTGCCGAAGAAGGCCTCGGAGTACTCCGGATACGGAAACGTCTCATAGCCAGGGTACCCGCCGAAATCACTCGACGTCCATTCCCACACGTCGCCGATCATGCCGTAGCACCCGATGGGAGACACGTTACGCGCGTACGCGCCAACCGCCGACGTGCCGAACGCAAGCTGGTCGAGGTTGGCGAGTGCAGGTGTCCACGGCTCGTTGCCCCACGGGAACTCCTGGTGCGCGCCTGTCGCGGGATCGAATGAGGCGGCAGCTTCCCACTCGAGCTCCGTCGGGAGTCGCTTGCCGGCCCATCGGGCGAACGCCTCCGCCTCGTGATACGACACGTGACAGACGGGATGGTCTGGTGCGACGGGCCCGCTGCGGTCGAACACCCTCGAATGCCAGGCGGAGCCCTCGCGCCACCAGTACTTCGGCGCAACGGCGTTGTCCGCTTCGCGCCAGGCCCACCCCGCCTCGCTCCACAACTCGTGACGCGTGTACCCGCCGTCGTCGATGAACGCGGCGTACTGCGCGTTGGTGACCGGCGTGACATCGATCCGGAACGGCGCGAGCTCGACGACGTGACGTGGGCGCTCGTTGTCGTAGGCGACACGCCGGTCATCGGTGCCGATGAGGGCACGACCGCCCGGGAACCTCACCATGGCACCGGGTGTGAGCGTCAGAACAGGCGCTGGCGGCGTGATCGCGCGCGGTGCCCGGTAGGGCGCGCCACGCTTCAGCTGCAGCGTCTGCAGGATGGTCTCGTTATGCTGGTACTCGTGCTGGGCGACCATCGCGTACACGTATCCGTCGCGAAGCAAGGGATCGCCAGCTTCGAGGTCGAGCGTGTCGAGCTTCTCGAGCACGCGCCCTCTCACTTCCTCGAGGATCTCGATGACCTCCTCTCGGCCCGGCAGGTCGAGCGCGCCGCGCACGCGCCGTGGATGCTCGAACGGGTTGTAGATCCCCGGCATCTCGCCGAACTCGACTTTCCCGTGAACGTTCCGCGTGAGCCAGAGCTCCTCGAAGTGCGCGATGTGGCCGAGATCCCAGACGACAGGACTCATGAGGACGTCGTGCTGAACGCGAAGATCGTCATCGGTGAGCGGCTCAATGAGCAGCAGCGTGCGCGCACGGGCTTCGCGGAGCAGCTCCGTGATCCGAGCAATGTCTCGATCCACGCTCGGTCTGGTGCGGGTAGAGTCGGCCATCGGATTCCTCGTCAACGAAGGGCCCACAGGCGTGCGGCGACCCCAGCCGCCGACTTGCGGAGCACAAATGCGCGGATGAGCTCTCCGGTTCCAACAACGAGCTCGTCGGAACCGTCCGGCCACGTTCGCGCTTGTTCTCGCAGGAATCCTACCGCCAGCTACACGCCTCGGCGGTTTCGACACCTCAACCCGATTGGATCATGCCGCCAACCACGATCGATTCGAGCTGGGTGCGGCTTGGCGCAACGCCTCCCGATACCCTGACGGACGCGCGGCTTCAGGTCCATCATGCCGCTCAGATCGCGGTCGCTGCCACAATCTCGTATCTCCCAGCCCGGCCTGACGATAGCCACACGGCGCTGACCTGGTCCGAGCCGCTTCGAGCCCTCGTTACCGAGCCCATTGATGCGCCGCGCCCGTTTCGGATTGCGCTTCGGCCGGCGGACCTCACCCTCGACGCCGTTCGAAACGGGGCCGAATCGGGGCGCCCGTTTGGCCTGGCTGGAAACACGGTGGCGAGCGCGTACGAATGGCTTGCCACTGTGGCAGGCGACTCGGGACTGGACCGGACGCGCCTCACGGCTCGCCGGCACTACGAGATCACGGGTCACCCGGTCGCCAATGGCTCGCCATTCGCGCTCAAGCCGCGTGCGGCGTTCGCGGAGCTCGAGCATTACTGGTCGAACGCGTCACGTGTCCTCGCTGACCTCGTTCGCGCGACCGAAGGCGCGTCACCGGTGCTCGTTTGGCCGCATCATTTCGACATCGCCACGCTGATCTCGCTTCCGCCAACCGCCGCACGCATGCGCGGGACCATAGGTGTCGGCCACTCCCCGGGCGACGACTGGTATGCGGAGCCGTACTGGTATGTCGGCCCGTCCCCGTACCCACCGACAGCGAACCTCCCGGCGCTCGACGTCGGACACTGGCATACGAAGGGGTGGGTCGGCGGGGCCCTTCCCGCGTCCGAGTACGTCAACGCAGACCCAACGGAGCAGCGCCGATTGGTCTCGGCATTCATCGATTCAGCCGTCCGAGCGTGCCGGTTGGTCATGGGATGAACCGCGCGGCTAACGGCCGAGGCGCACCCACGACATCTTGAGGCGTCCTCGAGTCACTTCGGAGTCCCATGACCGTCTCTCGTCGTGATTTTCTCGCCACCGGCGCCACCGCGGCTGCAGGCATCGCGCTCGGAACTCCGGTCGTTTCTGATGCACACGCTACGGTGCGCTCGCCGTCATCCGGCGCGTTCGCGCGTCCGGTCGTGATCGCATCGGATAATGGCATTCGCGGCGTCAAGGTCGCGTACGACATGATCGTGAACGGCGCCGACACACTCGACGCGATCGTGGCCGGTGTGAACATCCAGGAGCTCGACCCCGAGGATCAGAGCGTCGGGCTCGGCGGCCTGCCTAACGAAGAAGGCGTGGTGCAACTCGACGCCAGCTGCATGCACGGCCCGACAAAACGAGCGGGCGCCGTCGGCTGCCTCGAAGGCATCGCCACGCCGTCGCTCGTCGCGAAGGCGGTGATGGACCACACGGATCACGTCATGCTCGTGGGAGACGACGCGAAGCGCTTCGCGCTCAGGATGGGTTTTGCCGAGCAGAACCTTCTGACGGAGAAGAGCCGCGACGCGTGGCTTCGCTGGAAGCGCACACGCAACGCTACCGACGCCTGGCTCGACACGTCGCAGGCGCCTGCGGCATCGACACGCCCGCCGGCCGCGCAGCGGCCGGATGGATCGACGAAGGAGCTCGAATACGATGATCGCGGCGTCCCGTTCACGTCGGGCACCATCAACATGAACGCGGTGAACGCGAACGGAGACCTCAGCTCGGTCACCACCACGAGCGGAATGGCGTGGAAGATCCCCGGACGCGTCGGCGATTCGCCGATCATCGGTGCCGGCCAGTACTGTGACAACACCGTTGGCGCTGCCGGCTCGACGGGCCGAGGCGAGGCCAACATCAAGGTCTGCGGCGCATTTCTGGCGGTCGAGCTCATGCGGCAGGGGATGTCGCCCGAGCAAGCGCTGATGAAGACGATCGAGCGCGTCGTCGCCATGACGGAGCGGAGGCTGCTCGACAATCGCGGACGGCCGCTGTTCGACTTGCAGTTCTACGCCCTGGCGAAGGACGGTCGCTTTGCGGGCGTGACCGCCTACGAAGGCACCAAGATGGCCGTGTGCGACGCGCAGGGTGCGCGCAGCGTGGACTGCGCGTACCTGTTCAGGGAAAGTGAGCGCCCGCGGTAGTTGACGCGCAGTTGACATGGTCACTGAAACGCAGACGGCAGGCTGCGTGTAGTAATCTCGAGATGCGCATGGACGAGCTCTGCCGGTTGACTCCCCGTTCACGGCGCCGCACCGGGTTTGCCCTGGTTGCGGCGCTGCTCGCGCTGGCGGGATGTCGTGAGGGGATTCCGCTGTTCGATCCACCGGCACCGAAGAGTGCGCACGAGCGGTATGCAAACGGGCTCGAGCGCGCAGGGCTCGACAGCACGGCGCTCGGACGAGATTGGATCGGCGCTGCCGCAGTCGCCATCAGCCAGCCGCTGTCGGTGTCGCTGCCATTTCGCGAGGCCGGCTATTTCGCCGCGTCGGAAGCGCGCGCGGTCGGGTACGTGGTGCGCCTGCGAGCAGGGCAGGAGCTGTCCGTCGTCGCCGAGCCGCAGGGGCCGACGTTCTCGCTGTTCCTGGACGTGTTTCGGCAGACGGGCGACACGGCCGAGCCGCTCGAGCTGGTCGCGAGCACGGATAGCGTCGGCGCTCCGACCGGGAGTCGGCTCAAACACGAGGTGCGGCGCGATGGCATGTACGTGGTGCGCGTTCAGCCGGAGCTGTTGCGCAGCGGTGCGTTCACACTGACGCTGTCGACCGAGCCCTCGCTTGCGTTTCCGGTGTCCGGGCGAGACAGCCGGGCGGTCAAGAGCTTTTTCGGCGCGGACCGCGATGCTGGCTCACGACGCCACCACGGCATCGACATCTTCGCGCCGCGCGGCACGCCCGTGGTGGCGGCCACGCGCGGGCGGGTGCGCTCGATCTCGCCGAACAACCTCGGCGGCAACGTCGTCTGGTTGTCGGACTACGAACGCGGTCAGACGTTGTATTACGCGCACCTCGATCGCCACGCGGTCGCGGCTGGGCAGGAGGTCGAGATCGGCGACACGCTCGGCTTCGTCGGTAACACGGGCAACGCGCGTTCGACTCCGCCGCACCTGCACTTCGCAGTGTATCGGCGCGGTCAGGGCCCGCTCGACCCGTTCCCGTTCGTGCACCGATCGTCGGCGAAGCCGGGAAGGATCACCGCCGACACGACCGAGCTCGGCGCGCTTGGCCGGTCGCGCAACACGGCGTCGATCGTCGCGTCTCCGGAATCCGGCGCGGCGGTGCTCGCCACGATTCCGCGGGCGACGCCGCTACGGATCGACGCGGCCGCGGGCGGCTGGTTCCGCGTTAGGCTTCCCGACGGCGCGGCGGGGTACGTGGCGGCGCGGCTCGTCGAGTCGGCCGAGCGGCCGGTTCGCCGCACGGATGTCGCGACGGGGACTCCGCTGCGCGATCGCCCGGCGGCCGACGGTGCCGTGATCACGACGGCCTCGGGTGGCGCGCTGCCGGTGCTCGCCGAGTTCGCCGACTATGCCCTCGTCGCGATCGACGAGGGGCGCACCGGTTGGGTCGGCGTCAGGCCGGTTGAAGCGACGCCGGCGGCCCAAGCCCCCGCGCCGGGTCGGCGTTAGGCGGCGGCGACGGCACGCGCATCTCCGCCGTCGTATTCTCGAGTCTGAACCCGCCAACCAGCGACGAGACGTGCGACGCCGCGGCCGCGAGCGACGCGGCGGCGGCCGCGATCTGCTCCGTGCTCGCGCTCTGTTCCTGGCTCGACGCGGCGACTTCCTCCATTGCCGACGCATACGACTCGGTCGCCTTCGCGACCTCGTCCAGCCGCGCGGTCACGTCGGCCACGAGCTCGCGGGACGTCGTCGCCGCCACCTCGATGGAGCTCGTCCACGCCTCCGAGCCGCGCACGGCGTCCTCGACCTGCGCGAACGAGTGCATGCCGAGCTGCGTGGTCTCGAGCACGCCGATGACCGTTTCCATCGTCCTGGCGCTCAGCTCGCGAGATTCCTGCACCTTCGAGAGTACGTCGCGCATGAGCGCTTCGGTGCGCTGCGCCGCGTCCGCCGAGTTTGCGGCGAGCCGCCGCACTTCGCTCGCGACGACGGCGAACCCCTGTCCATGCTCACCCGCACGCGCTGCTTCCATGGCCGCGTTGAGCGCGAGGAGCTTCGACTGCTTCGCCATCTTCTGCACGAGTGTCACGAACGCCCCGAACTCCTCCGACGCCTCGGCCAGCGCGCGCACGGCATCGGCGCTGGCGCGGGCATCGCCCGCGAGGTTCTCGAGCGCGCTGGCACTCGCGTCGAACCGCTGACGGTTCTCCTTCGCGAGCGCGCGCAGCGCGGCGTTTCGCTCGACGCCATTGTGCGCTCCGGCCGCAAGCTGGTCCGCGATGCCCTGCAGCCGAGCGGCGTCGTGCGCCATGCGCTGCACGGCGTCCGCCATTTCCGTCGACTGCCGACTCAACTCGCCTGACGTGGACGCCATCTCCTCCGCCGCCGCCGCCATGTTCTCACTGCCGGTCGTGATCTCGGCAGCGCGCGCGGTCGTCTCGCGGGCCGAATCGCGAAGCGCCCCGACGACCCGGCGGAGGTCATCCACCATTGAGGCCGTCGCACGGCTCAGCCGCCCGACTTCGTCGTTCTCGTTCGAAGGCAAGACAGGCGTCGAGAGGTCGCCTGACGCGACGGCCTCGGCGACGCCCGCGAGCTCCGTGACCGGCGCGCTGATGCGGCGGTCGAGGAAGCGGCTGATGAGCCACAACGTCGCGACGAGGAATGCGAGCAGCCCGAGCAACGTGACGACGATGAGCGGGCGCGCCTGACGAAGCGACTGCAGCACGGACGCGTCGTCGATCTGCGCGACGACTCGCCACGCGCCACCGTTCGCTGACGCGACCATCGCGCGAACCTCGGTTTCGCCAGCGAGGAACCGCACGATCGAGTCACCGGGTGTCGCCGGGAGCTGATCCGACCCGAGGAGCGGTTTCATGCGCTCGGCGTCGCGCATCGAGCTCGCGATCAAGCGGCCATGCGTATCGATGACGGCAAGCTGCACGTCCTCGCCCGTCGCTTTCGCGAGCGCCGCGTCGAGGCTCCCGATGCCGAACGCGATCTTGATGACACCTTCGGGCCGACCGCGATCGGTCTCCTGAATCGACGCCGCCATCGACACGACCGTCTGGCGCGCGGATTCGTCGTACTCGGCCTCGGCGTTCGTGATGCCTTTGCGCAGGGCCTCCCGCCACCACGGCTCGTCGCTCTGCACGAAGTCTGACGTCGTTTCCGTGATCACGGCGTTATAGCCGTTCGCGTCGGTGATGAACATCTCGGCGATGCCAAGCGGAGCGAGCTGACGCTGGAGGAATCGCTTCGCGGTCTCACTCACGGCGAGGGAGCGTGTCGCGGCCATCTGACGCTCGACGGCATCGATCGGGCGACCGACCAGCCCGAGCTGGGCCGCGCGCGCGCCGCCGAGTTGCGCCGCTTCGACGACCGTTGGCGCCGCGCCGATGAGCTCTACCTGACGCGCGCGCTCGAGGAGGACCTGTTCGGTGACCAGCTCTCCACGTCGGGCGACGTCGCGGAGCCGCGTGTCGGCGCGATCGGAGAGGAAGTTCGCTGCGGTGCGCATCGCGACGAGCGCGCCGGCGCCGAGGATGGCGACGGCGATCGCTGCGGCGCCGACGACGATGACGCGCTGGAGCGACTTTGATTTGGCGGCCGACCCCGGACCAGACGTGCCGGGCGGGGGCGCGGGAAGCCTCGGCGTACGCGGGACGGCGTGCGTGGAGGTGATCGAGGAGAGCGTCATGTGGCCACCGTCATGTGCGGCTTGTTCAGCCTCCGACCGGCGCTAAATTGCTACAGGTCAAACCCTTCCGAGATCGGGCCCAAGCTTGACGTCCAACGACGGCGCGGTGCCCGAGGCCCAACACATGACTGCACCCAACCCGCACGAGCCTGCGCCCGTGAGCGCACCAGTCGACTACGATCCGGCGACCGTCGAGCCCAAATGGCAACGGCGCTGGCGTGAGCACGGTACGAACAACACCGATCTCGCGGGGGATCGTCCGTACTTCCAGCTCATGATGTTCCCGTACCCGTCGGCCGAGGGGCTGCACGTCGGCAACCTCTTCGCGTTCACGGGGAACGACATCCATGGACGATTTCAGCGGCTGCAGGGGCACACCGTGTTCGAGCCGCTGGGCTATGACGCGTTCGGGATTCACTCGGAGAATTACGCCCTCAAGATCGGCGAGCATCCGATGCGCCTCATCCCGAGGAACATCGCGAACTTCCGCCGCCAGCTTGAGCGCGCCGGCTTGATGGTCGACTGGCGCTACAACGTCGAAACGACCGATCCGCGGTACTACAAGTGGACGCAGTGGATCTTCGTGAAGCTGTTCGAGAAAGGGCTGGCGTACAGGAAGAAGGCTGCCGTCAACTGGTGCCCGAACGACAAGACCGTGCTCGCGAACGAGCAGGTCATCAACGGCGCGTGCGAGCGCTGCGGCGCGCAGGTCGAGCAGCGGTCCCTGGAGCAATGGTTCTTTCGCATCAGCGAGTATGCGGAGCGACTGCTGAACAATCTGGACACGATCGACTGGTCCGAGACGACGAAGACCGCGCAGCGGAACTGGATCGGGAAGAGCGACGGGGCGGAGGTCTCGTTCGAGGTGATAGGGACTGGGGACAAGGGACTGGGGACCAGGGAGGCGGTCGCGCAGGCAGCCGCCGTTTCCCCCAGTCCCCAGTCCCCAGTCCCTGGTCCCGGCATCTCTGTCTTCACCACCCGCCCCGACACCATCTTCGGCGCGACGTATCTGGTGCTGGCTCCGGAGCACCCGCTCGTCTCGAGCCTAACGACTGACGGACAGCGCGCCGAGGTCGACGCGTACCGCGAGCGGGCGAAGAAACAGGACCTCGTGTCGCGGAAGGTCAGCAAGGAGAAGACGGGCGTCTTCACGGGTACGCACGCGACCAACCCGGCCACGGGCGCGCCGATTCCGATCTGGATCGCCGATTACGTGCTCATGGAGTACGGCACCGGCGCGATCATGGCCGTGCCGGGTCACGACGAGCGCGACTTCGAGTTCGCGAACGTGTTCTCGCTGCCGATCGTGCGGGTCGTTGCCGGCGACGGGGACACCGAGCACACACCGCTCGAGGCGGCGTACACCGACAATGTCGGCGGTCGGATGGTGAACTCCGACCAGTTCGACGGAATGTCGGTGCCCGAGGCCAAGCGCGCCATCACCGAGTGGATCGCGTCACGCGGTGCTGGCCGCGCCGTGGTCAACTACCGGCTGCACGACTGGTGCATCTCTCGACAGCGGTACTGGGGGCCGCCGATTCCGGTCATCTACTGCGACGCATGCGGTCCGCAGACCGTGCCCGAGAAGGACCTGCCGGTGATGCTCCCCGACATCGAGGACTTTCGACCCGATGACTCGGGCGTATCGCCGCTCGCGCGCCACGAGAGCTGGTACGTCGTGCCGTGCCCGAAGTGTGGCGGGACGGCGCGTCGCGAGACCGACGTCTCCGACACGTTCCTAGATAGCGCGTGGTATTTCCTCCGCTATCCGAGTGCCGACCGGGACGACGTGCCGTTCGACGACGGGCTCACGCGACAGTGGCTGCCGGTGAACACGTACATCGGCGGCAACGAGCACGCCGTGCTGCACCTCATGTACTCGCGCTTCATCACGATGGTGCTGCACGACATGGGGTTCCTCGAGTTCGAGGAGCCGTTCACCCGGTTTCGCGCCCACGGTCACATCATTCGCGAGGGGGCGAAGATGTCGAAGACCAAGGGCAACATCGTGAACCCCGACCAGTACTACGAGGAGTGGGGCGCGGACACGTTCCGCACCTACCTCATGTTCCTCGGTCCGTACGAGGAGGGCGGGGACTTTCGCGACCAGTCGATATCCGGCGTTAGGCGGTTCCTCGACCGCCTGTGGGCATCGGCGGCGGAAGCGACCACGGAAGGGGCGGCCGATCCGGACGTGTTGCGCAAGCTGCACCAGACGATCCGGAAAGTCACGGATGACATCCCGCGCCTCGCCTACAACACGGCGATCGCGGCGATGATGACGTACATCAACGTGCTCCGGCAGGGCGAGCGCACGCCGCACCGCGACGAGGTCGAGCCGCTCGTCCAGCTCGTGTCGCCGTTCGCGCCGCATCTCGCGGAGGAGCTGTGGGAGCAGTTCGGCCATCGCGAGAGCGTGTTCGATGCCGGCTGGCCGATGTTCGATGCCGACCTCGCGCGCGAGCAGACGGTCGAGCTGGCGGTGCAGGTGAACGGGAAGTTGCGCGGTACGATCCGCATTGCGCCGGATGCCACGCAGGAGGAGGCGGAGGCGGCGGCGCTCGCCGCGCCGACCATCGCCCGGTTCGTGACGGGGCCGATCAAGAAGGTGATTTTCGTTCGCGGCAGGCTGCTCAACATCGTCGTCTGATGTCATGCCGAGCGGAGGCTGTCATTCCGAGCGCAGCCGCGAAGCGGCGGAGTCGAGGAATCGCGGTCGTCCCGAAAGAGAGGCTTGTCATCCTGAGCCGTCAGGCGAAGGATCCTCATCGTCCCGAGCGAGGGATCTCTCGTTCGGGAAGCCGAGGATTCTTCGCTTCGCTCAGAATGACACCGCTGCTCGCTACCGCGTCGGTCGCGTTCGCGCAGCCCCCTTCGACCTCGAGTCCGCGTCCATCGGATGCGTTCGTCGTCGTCCTCGGCACCGGGACGCCTAACGCCGACCCCGACCGCTCCGGCGCGTCCGTGGCGATTGTCGCGAACGGCTCCCCCTATCTCGTCGATGCCGGACCCGGGGTCGTCCGCCGCGCCGCCGCCGCGGAGCGGGCCGGCGTCGCCGCGCTCGCGCCGAAGCGGCTCGACCGCGTGTTCATCACGCACCTGCACAGCGATCATACCGTCGGGCTCCCGGACCTGATCTACACACCGTGGACGCTCGAGCGCACGGTGCCGCTGGCGGTCTACGGGCCGCCGGGAATCACGCAGATGACCGGGCATCTGCAGGCCGCCTACACCGAAGACGTGCGCAACCGGATCGACGGAGCCGAGCCGGCCAACACCACCGGCTGGTCGGTGCAGGCCCATGAGGTCGACAGCGGCGTGGTCTACCGCGACTCGAACGTCGTCGTGCGCGCGTTCGCCGTGCCGCACGGCGACTGGCGACACGCGTTAGGCTACCGGTTCGAGGCGGGCGGACGCTCGATCGTCGTGTCGGGCGACACGCGCGCGAGCGACGCCATCGTGCGGGCGTGCAACGGCTGCGACGTCCTCGTGCACGAGGTCTTCTCGGCCGAGCGCTTCAAGGCGCGCGAGCCCGAGTGGCAACGCTATCACGCCGCCGCGCACACGTCTACCAAAGAGTTGGCCGAGCTGGCGGCACGGGCGCGCCCGAAGTTGCTCGTGCTCTACCATCAGCTCTATTGGGGCACTGACGACGATGGCCTGCTGCGCGAGATTCGCGCGGCAGGCTATCTGGGTCCCGTCGTGTCGGCGAAAGACCTGGGTCGGTACTGACCGCCGGCTACTGCTCGGCGAGCCGGCGCAGTGCCCTGCGCCGCCGGTCCTCGTCCGGGTCGTTCGACGCGATCGAACGAAGTTTGTCTCGTGCGGCACGATCGCCGCGGTCGGCGAGGAGTGACACCAGCCGGTCCCGCACGACGTCGTCAGGCACGGAATCGTAGAGCGCCACAAGCTCCGCGGTCCCGGCGCCGGATTCCGCGAGCAGCCGAACCGCGCGCTCGCGGATCGACGACCGTTCCTTCGCGTCCCGCACGACCTCGCGAAGCCACGCCTGCGTCTCACTGCCGCCACCTTCCGCGACCGAACGAAGGATGCGCTCGCGAAGACCGTCATCGCCGATCGTGCGGAACGCGGAGCGCAGGTACGCGAGGTCGCCCATCTCCGCGAGCGACCGGATGGCGCGCTCACGGGTGGCGACGGACTCGCTCTCGCGCTCGACGAGCTCGCGAAGCCAGCGGCGCGCTTCGGCGTCCCCGACCTCGGCCATGACGCGCACAACGCGCTCGCGCAGCGTGGGGTCGTCCAGTCGCTCGTAGAGATCCCGCAGCGCGCGCGAGTCGCTCGATTCGGCGAGCATGCGCACGGCACGCTCTCGAATCGGCACGCGCTCGGTCTTGTCGAGTGCGACGGATCGGACCCAATCGAGATCGGCCTTCGCGCCGCTTTCGCCGACGACGCGCACCACGCGCTCGCGCAGCGTCGCATCATCCAGCCGGGAGTACCGCGAGCGGAGATAGGCCGGGCCATCGTCTGATTCGCCGATGACTCTCACGGCTCTTTCTCGGATCTCCGACTGATCGGTGTCGTCTTCCAGGATCGTGCGCGCAACGCTGCTCGCTTCGCGATCGCCCTCACGATCGGCTACAGCCACCACCCACCGCAACGCGGCTTCGCGCGCCGTCGCGTTGATCGCCTTGTTGCGAGCGATGTTCGCGAGCTGACCGGCGATGCGGACGCTGTCGGCGATGCTGGCGGCGAGGATCGCGTTGCGCGCGGTGCGTTCAGAGCCGCGGGCGGCGAGGTCGAGCAGGTAACGCGAGGCGTCGGCGGTGGAGACCGTACCCAGCTCCGTCCCCGCGCGCTCGGTGGCCGCGCTCGGCGGGCCGACGAACGGCTGAACGTCCACGACGCGACGGTCGCGGACGACGAGCAGCAAGCGAACCGGCCCGGGTTTACACCGCGACTCGAAGTCGGTCATGGTCCCGGACGTCGACATGCCGTCGAGGAACCACATGTGGTACCCGTTGGCCTGTCGGGTCGCGTCGGCAATGAAGGAGCGGCCGTCGCCACAGATGCCGTCGCGGGAGGCGTAGGTCAGCTTCACGAGACCGTCGCTGGCGCCCGCAATGCGGCGCGCGAGGTCGGACGCCTGTTGTGGGGGCGGGAACAGAAACACGGCGCTGAGAGCGGCCGACGCAATCACGGCTGACGGACGCGACATGAGATCCTCGGGTAGGGCGTGTGCTCCTCCGACAACCGCCGCGCGAAAAGCGTTGGCAGCCGTGACGTACCCGAGCCGAACGCCGTCTGAGACACGCAGACTGGGGACGACCTCAGCCGCAAACATGCATCTACCTGCGACCCGCGTGAGCGTGTTCCAAACGATTCTGCTGGGGTTGCCTTTGCCGGTGGCGGACGCTGGCACGTCGATGCTACGCTGGATAACGGAAATTGGATCGGGCGCCCTGTTTGTCACGGCCGCCTCGCTGTTCTGGTCGTTGCGCCTGCAGCGACAGGTCAGGCAGCGAACGGCCGAGCTCGAGGCGAAGAACCAGGAGCTCGAGCGGGAGTCCGCGGATCGACGGCAGGCGCTCGAGGCGCTTCAGCTGACCGAGAAGCGACTGCTCATGGCCATGGAGGCCGCCCAGCTTCGGACGTGGCATTGGGATGTCGCTGCGGACCGATTCGAGGTCGTCGGCGCGCGCCCCCCGGAGCTCGGCCCGGCACCGCCGTCACCGGGCAGCGCGATGGCGCAGTTCCTCGCGCCGATTCACCAGGACGACCTCGTCGGGGTACGCGCGACCCTCGCCCAGGCCATTCAGCATGGTGACCCGATCTCGACGCAGTTCAGGGTGGTGCAGCCGGACGGGACCGTCCGCTGGAAGGTGGCGCGGGGATGCGCGGTGCAGGACGGTGCCGGCGTTGTCGTCGCGCTCATCGGCGTCGTCGTCGACATCACGGACCGCATGCGGAATGAGGAAGAGCTCCACCGCAGCGAGGAGCGCTACCGCGAGCTGTTCGAGAACGCGAACGACATCATCTATACGCACGACCTGGCCGGCAACTTCACGTCCATCAACAAGGCCGCGGAGCGCGTGCTCGGATACCCGAGAGCGGAGGTGCTGCGGCTGAACGTCCGCGACATCGTGACGCCGGAGCAGCTCGGCGTGGCGCAGCAGATGATCGCGCGCAAAGTCGGCGGAGACGTGTCGCGCACCGAGTACGAGCTCGACGTTCGCTGCAAGGACGGGCGCCGCGTCACGCTCGAGGTCAACACGCGCCTCGTACTGCACCGCGGCGAGATCGTCGGCGTGCAGGGTATCGCGCGTGATGTGACCGAGCGCAAGCGCCTCGAGTGGCAGCTCGGGCAGTCACAGAAGATGGAGGCCGTCGGGCAGCTCGCGGGCGGCATCGCGCACGATTTCAACAATCTGCTGACCGCCATCCTCGGCAACGCGCAGCTCGCGCAGGTGAGCGACTCGATCAGGCCTGACGTGCGAGAGTGCCTCGTCGAGATCGCCGGCGCATCACAGCGGGCCGCGGCGCTGACACGCCAGCTGCTGGTGTTCAGCCGGCAAGAGCAGACCGACCGGCGCCCCGTGATCCTGTCGGAAACGCTCTCGGTGTTCATGCGGATGCTCCGCCGCATCATAGGCGAGCACATCGAGCTCACCGTCTCGGCGGTACCGGGCGGTTCTCCGGTCCTCGCGGATTCGGCGCAGATCGAGCAGGTGGTCCTCAACCTCGCGGTCAATGCACGCGACGCGATGCCGAACGGCGGCCGCCTGCACATCGAGCTCGATCAGGTTGCGTTCGCGCATCCGCACGGCACGTCGACGGCGACGATGCCACCCGGGCGGTACGTGCGTATCCGGTTCACCGACACCGGGCGCGGCATGGAACCCGACGTCTGCCAGCGCGTGTTCGAGCCGTTCTTCACCACGAAGCCGGTCGGCGAAGGAACGGGACTTGGCCTCGCCGTCGTCTACGGCATCGTTAGGCAGCACGACGGGTTCATCGATGTCACGAGCACGCCGAGCCAGGGCACGCGGTTCACGGTGTATCTCCCCGCGATCGACGATCCGGTGCCGTCTGTCCCCGCGCCGACGCAGCCCGGCGCGTCACGCGGCGGCGGCGAGACGATTCTGATCGCCGAGGACGAGGTCGCGCTGCGGCGGCTCGCCGCGCGACTGCTCACGGGGTTGGGCTACGCTGTGCTGACGGCCGCAGACGGCGCCGAAGCGATCGAGCTGTTCGCCCGGCATCGGGACAAGATCGACCTCCTCCTGCTCGACATCGTGATGCCAGGGCAGGGAGGGCGAGAGGTCTACGCGAGGGTCCGTGAGAGCGGCAGCGAGGTCCCTGTGGTATTCATGACGGGCTACAGCGCCGAGGTCGCGCCACACGACCTGGGAGCGGAGACTGGCTGCCGCGTGCTGTATAAGCCGTACGATCTCGACATGCTCGCGAACGCGGTCAGAGAGGAGTTCGAAGCGGCGCGCGTCCTCTAGCCCCTCTCCCGTTTCAGTTGCTCGAGAGTCTTAGACGCAGAGGGCGCTAGAGGAAATGCACGCACCGGGGTCGCAGAGGGGAGCGGCTGCGCCGCTCCGCCGCCGCGTCCGGGGCTGATGGATGAGGGGAACACCCGCCCGGGACGTCATTGATGGACCAGAGCCGTCGAACCGCGCGCGGCGCAGCCGCACTCAGCGACGCTCCGCGTTGCAGTTCCTCTCGGTTACCCTCTGCGTCGCCAAGGCTTTCACCCAACCCGACCGACAGAGGCTTTCTAGAAGAGCCTCCCAACCCAGTCGCCAACGAAGTAGCCCACCACGGCGACTCCGAGCCCGACCACGAACATGTCGAATCCGGAGCGCAGAAGTCCGCGGCCGGTGAAGACCGATCGCGCCGCCCCGACGAGGAAGTGCGACGCCATCGACAGCACGAACGACATCACGATCGCCGCCGCTCCATTCAGCACGAAGAACGGGAATACCGGGATCACCGCGCCGAACGCCGTTGCGAGCCCGGTCACCCACCCTTCTCGCAGCGGCGACATGTGCGGCTCGCCGATCCCGAGCTCCTCCTGCACCTGCTCCTCCAGCATCCGCTGTGGGTCGGCCATCACCTGCGTCGCGAGCGCTCGCGCCGATTCTTCGTCCATCCCTTTCGCTTCGTAGATCAACGCGAGCTCGTCGCGCTCGACCTCCGGCATGAGCGCGATCTCGTCGCGCTCCATCGCGATCTCGTGGGCGTAGACCTCCTGCTCGCTCTTCGCCGCCAGGTAGCCGCTCGATCCCATCGAGAGCGCGTCCGCGATGAGCCCGGCCACGCCCGCAACGACGACCGCCTTGTGCTGCGCCAGGGCCGTCGCCCCGATAACGCCGGCGACGAGGCCGAAGTTCGCCGTCAACCCGTCATTGAATCCGTACACGACGTTCCGCAGGAAGCCGCCCGACGCCGTTCGATGCCACGGCTCGCGCGATGCCCCGGTAATCCCGGCGAGCGTTGACGCGTGCTCGGCCGATTCCCGCGCCAGCAGCAGCGCCTCGCCACCACCTGGTGCGCCCTTCGGTGTCTGACGATGAAGCTCGAGGTAGCCGCGGACCTCGCGCCCTTCCTCTCGCAGCAGGTGAGGGAGGAGAAAGCCGGGTCCAAACCGCCGGCCGAGCCAGGCGAGGAGTCGCGCGCGCGCCGTCGGGCGGAACCGCCTCGGCGGACGGCCATGCTCGGTGAGCACCTTCGCCCAGATCTCGACATGGCGGTCCTCCACCGCGGCCAGGCGCGAGTAGACGTCGCGCTTTCGCTCGTCCGGTTCGACCCCGGCGAGTGCGCGATAGAGGAACGCTGCGTCCGCCTCGTCCTGCCAGTGATGCTCGAACGTGTGGAGGTCGGGGGACGTCGCCGGGTTTGCGGTCGTGCTCATGCCGTGAAATATGACCGGCCGGGGCACGTTCGCGAACCGAAGCCATAATGGGGCGGGCGGAAACCGTCTTGCCCTCCGGGCGTGTCAGACCCGCTAGACAGGACTTCCCGACTTCATGAGGATCTATGCGACGGTCACTTTCCATCGCCGGTGCGCTCGTACTCTCGGCCGGCGTTCTCCAGGCGCAAACCGCCCGTGCGCGCTCGTACGCCTTCGATGACCGCGATCGCGCGGCCATCGGCATCTCGACGAGCTCCGGCGGCATGCGCGACACGCTCGGCCTGCTCGTCCAGAGCGTGACTGCCGGCGGTCCGGCCGACAAGGCAGGGCTCGAGGAAGGCAACCGCATCCAGTCGATCAACGGCGTGAATCTACGCCTGTCGGCGTCGGACGCGGGTGAAGACGACATGAGCGGGATCGCGAACCGACGTCTCATTCGCGAGCTCGAGAAAGTGAAAGC
>Ga0075420_100000120_pt1 | contig 51773 bp, 46 predicted proteins | sample SoiMetdeltSBSDD4_FD_75296 | JGI IMG/M metagenome (GOLD analysis project Ga0075420, IMG submission 75296) | Bulk soil microbial communities from a Populus tree surrounding site in Tennessee, USA - Soil MetaG P. deltoides SBSDD4 | ecosystem: Environmental > Terrestrial > Soil > Tree plantation...
CGTCTGCACCACGAAGAACGCGTCGCCGTCGATCGAGACGTCGAGCGGGTTGTCGGTCCGTTTGATCGGGCCGTTGCTGAAATTGTGCCAGGTCGCGCGATCGTGGACGTAGCTCAGGCGCTGGTCATTGCCCTGGAAGCCGCCGTGGCGGGCCACCGGCATCAGAAACTCATGGAACACCGAGCCATCCGACTTGAAGCCGGTGGTGTCCAGGTTCGCGATGTTATTCGACACGACCTCAAGCTCGCGGTGCAACGCGATCTGTCGTGACAACCCAATAAGGGCGAGGTTTTCCATTCCGCTAGCTCCCCTGCCAACGAGCGCCCGCACTCCCATGCGGTCCCTCGTCGGTTGTGCCGCTCGCTCTCCCAAGCTTGCGGCTCGCCCATCGCATTGCAGGGGGCGTGCCAAACGGAAAATGATGATATTTCAACTAGTTACAAAAATGGAGGCACCGGCACCCCGGCAAATTCATTCCTTCGAAACCATCCACCCGGCAAAACTTTCCGACCTGGGGAGGCGTTGGCAATAAACCGTTAACCATTCGGAACCTAGGGTTACCACCGGGCACGAACGGCCTGCTCGGCGCGGTTTTTACGGCTCCGCCGATGCCCGCCGGACACGGGGATGAGGGATGGCATCAAAACCAAAAAAGGCGGAAGCCGAAGAAGAAGTCGACGCCGAAGCCGAAGGCGGCGCCGAAGCGGCACCGTCTAAAGGGTGGCTGTCGCGCAAGATGATGATGATCGTGGGGGCTAGCGCGCTGGTCGTGATCGGCGGGGGCACCGGCTACTTCATGTTGAGCGGGCCGAAGGAGACCAAGTCGGTTCCGGTGCAGGCGAAGCCCGCGGTCTTCCTCGATGTCCCCGAGGTGCTGGTCAACCTGTCGACCGCCGCCAACGAGCGTACCCAATATCTCAAGGTCAAGGTCGTGCTCGAATTGCCCGACGCGGCCCTCACCCCGCAGATCCAGACCACGATGCCGCGGGTGATGGACGCGTTCCAGACCTACCTGCGCGAGCTGCGCCCGACCGATCTCGACGGTTCCGCCGGTCTTTACCGGCTGAAGGAAGAGCTGACCCGGCGCGTGAACGCCGCCATCGCGCCGAGCCGCATCAACGCCGTCCTGTTCAAGGAAATCGTCGTCCAGTGACGCCCGGGAAAGACCAGATCGATCAGGACGCGCTTGCCGCCGAGTGGGGGCTGGCACTCGAGGCCGATGGTGCCGCGGCCCCCAAGGCCGAAGGCGAGGAGGCCGAGACCGAGGGCGCGGAGTCGTCGCAGCAGCCGAATTGGGCCGCGATGGACGACGGCTCCAACTTTATGCAGGGCTCGAAGGGCGGGGCCGAACGCGTTCTCAACCAAGAGGAAATCGACAGTCTTCTCGGTTTCAGCCTCGCCGATATCTCGCTCAACGACAATTCCGGCATCCGCGCGATCATCGATTCGGCGATGGTCTCTTACGAGCGTCTGCCGATGCTCGAAATCGTCTTCGACCGGCTGGTCCGGCTGATGACGACGTCGCTGCGCAATTTCACTTCCGACAACGTCGAGGTCTCGCTCGACCGCATCACCTCGGTGCGCTTCGGCGATTATCTCAACTCGATTCCGTTGCCGGCGATCCTCGGAGTGTTCAAGGCCGAGGAGTGGGACAATTTCGGGCTGATCACCGTCAATTCCAGCTTGATCTATTCGATCATCGACGTGCTGCTCGGTGGCCGCCGCGGCCAGACCGCGATCCGGATCGAAGGCCGGCCCTACACGACAATCGAGTCGAATCTCGTGAAGCGCATGATCGAGGTCGTGCTCGCCGACGCCGAGCTCGCCTTCAAGCCGCTCTCTCCGGTCAAGTTCAACATCGACCGGCTGGAGACCAATCCGCGGTTCGCCGCGATCTCGCGGCCGGCCAACGCGGCGATCCTGGTGCGCCTGCGCATCGACATGGAGGATCGCGGCGGCACCGTCGAGCTGCTGCTGCCGTATGCGACCATCGAACCGATCCGCGACGTGCTGTTGCAGATGTTCATGGGCGAGAAATTCGGCCGCGACCCGATCTGGGAAGGCCATCTCGCGACCGAGATCGGGCAGGCGGAAATCGCGGTAGAGGCGGTGCTTTATGAGGCGAAGCTGCCGCTGCGCGACCTGATGCGGCTGGAAGTCGGCGACACGCTCACGCTCGAGGTGAAGCCCGACGCCAATGTCGTGGTCCGCTGCGGCGACGTGATTCTGACCGAGGGCCGCATGGGCCGGGTCGGCGATCGTGTCGCGGTGCGGGTCGGTAAGCCGCTGCGTCGCTCGCGGACAACAATGGCCATGTTCGAAGGCACGGACACGGCGACAACAACGCCGCCGCCAAACAGGAGAGAAATGCCGTGAGCTTCGGAATGATAATCGAGATTCTGGTGGCGATTCTGCTGATGTTGACCATCGGCTACTGCTACACGCTCAACCGCCGGCTGGAGCGTCTGCGCGCCGACGAGCAGACGCTGAAGGGGACGATCGCTGAATTGATCACCGCGACCGAGATCGCCGAGCGCGCGGTGAACGAGCTCAAGCATGCCGCGCAGGAGAACGACGCGACGCTGGGGGAACGGATTCGTGCCGCCGAGCGCTGTTGCGTCGAGCTCGATCGCCAGGTCTCGGCCGGTGACGTGGTGCTGACACGGCTGTCGCGCGTTGTGGTCGCCGCCCGCTCGCTCCAGGACGTGCCCTCGGCCGCCACCGCGCCGGATCCGAAGGCAGTTGCAGCCGCGGCGCGGTCGTTCGCCGACCGGCTGCGCGATCGGGTGAGCCCCGTCGCCGCATGAACCGGCTTCTCCGCGATTTCAGGCTGATCCCGGTCGTGCTGGTCGCGATCTCGGCGCTGTTCGTCCTGAAATCGACGGGACTGATCTTCAACGGCGGATACACGCTGGCGAATTCCGACGACGGCGACGTCACCGGCTCGGTTCAGCAGCCGCAGGCCGCGCCGACGCCGCTGTCGACCGCGGAAACGCCGGCACCGCTGCCGCCGCGATCCTGGGCGCAGCAGGTGTTCAACTTCCCGGATGTCACCGGATCGGTGCCCGATACTCCCAAGTCGGAGCAGAAGGCGAAGTCCAAGTCGAACGCGAAGGAGCCGCCGCCGTCCCCGCAGGGGACGCTGGTGCCGCTCGACGGTGGGCGCATCCTGTCGCCGGCCGAACGCTCGGTGCTGGAACGGCTGGGCGAGCGGCGCATCGAGCTCGAAGCGCGCGCCAAGGAACTCGAGTTGCGCGAGAGCGTGGTGCTTGCGGCCGAAAAGCGGCTCGAAGCCCGGCTCGCGCAGCTCAAGCAGATCGAGGCCCGGATCAATGACACGGTCCGCGCCAAGGACGAGGAGGAAGCCGGGCGGATCAAGAAACTCGTCACGATGTACGAGAACATGAAGCCGAAGGACGCCGCCCGCGTCTTCGACCGGCTCGACCTGCGCATCCTCATGGAGGTGTCGACGCAGATCAATCCGCGGCGCATGTCGGATATCCTCGCCCAGATGTCCTCGGAGGCGGCCGAGCGGCTCACCGTCGAGCTCGCAACCCGGGCCAAGGACAGGCCCGCGGCGGAACTGCCCCGGATCGTCGGCCAGCCGACCAACTAGGCGCCCGGCACGCGGAGAGGCCCCCGATTGGGGGAATCACGGACTTTGTCCGCAATTCATTTCCACTCTGTGCCGCACGGTTAAGCGCGCATTAAACGCCGCGTCCTAGTCTGCCGTCTCTGGCCGTGCGGCCGGCGGTTTGACCAGAAGGTTGTGTTGCGTGCGTAACGTGTCGGGGACAGCGTGGCGGGCTGGCAGACCTGCCGTGCTTCATCTCTTTGCCGTCCTGATCGCGGCGTCATGGTGGGTGGCTCTTGCGAGCCCAGCCGTCGCGCAGGCTGTGAAGGCCGAGGTCAGCACCACCGTCGAGAACGGATACGCGCGGCTGGTCTTCCAGTTCGCCGAAGAGCTCGAAGCCCAGGTCAAGCTCTCCAACAACATCCTCACGATCAATTTTCCGCGCCCGGTCGATATCTCGATCGAGCGCATCAGCACCCACGCCGCCGGCTATGTGAGCGCCGCGCGCCGCGATCCGGACGGCAAGGGCGTCCGTATCGCGCTCGCGCGCAAGGTGACGATGAACTCGATGGCGGCCGGCGAGAAGCTGTTCGTCGATCTCCTGCCGGATACCTGGGTCGGGCTGGCGCCCGGACTGCCGCGCGATGTCATCGACGACCTTGCCCGCCGTGCCCGCGAAGCCGAACGGCGCGTTCGGGCGCAGCGCGCGCTGGCGCAGCAGAACAAGGCGGCGGTGATCCGGGTGCGGGCGGTCGCGCAGCCGACGTTCACGCGCTACGTGTTCGAGCTGCCGGAACTCACTGGCGTTTCAGCAGATAACACCCGCGAGAAGCTCACGCTGACCTTCGATGCGATGCTGCGCTTCGACCTGGCCGACGCCAAGGCGACGCTGCCGCCGATGATTGAATCGATCGACAGCGAAACCGATCACGATGCCGTGCTGGTGCGCTTCAATTTCAGCCAGCGGGTCGATGTCCGGACCTTCCGCGAGGACAACAGCTTTGTCGTCGACGTCGAGCCGGCCGACCGCAAGACTGTGCGCCAGGACGGTTCGGTAAGGTCGGACGAGCTGACCTCGCTGCCCGCGGAACTCGCCGAGCGCGCGAAGGCGGCGCCGAAGTCGCAGCCTAAGTCGGCGCCCCAGTCGATCCCGGCACAAAAGAGCGCACCCGCGCCCGAGCAGCGCGCCGAGGCGGCGCAGCCGCCAGTGCAACAACAACCACCGGTGAAGCCGGCGCAATCGCCACAGCAACCGCCAGCGCAGCAACCGCCGGCACAACAGCAAGCAGCAGCGCCTGCTCCAGTGCCGGCCGTCGAGCCGCCGAAACCGGCAGTGCAAACCCAACCGGTCCCCGCGCAGGCACCGCCGCCCGTAGCCGCGCCGCCGCAGGCGGCGCCGGTTCAGGCCGCGCCGGCACTGGCAGAAGCGGTACCCCCGGCGAGCGCACCGCCAGCCGCACCGCCGCAAACCGCCCAGCAGGAACCGGCACGGCCACCGGTTCGCGCCCCGCAGACGACGCCGCCAACGCCACCCGCGGCGGCCGTCCAGGATGCGCCGCCGGCGGCAGGCGGAAGCGCCGCCGTCCGCGCCGTGCTCAAGCGCACCGGTGACAATCTCAGCATCACGTTCCCATTCGCGACGCCGACGCCGGCGGCGATGTTCCGCCGCTCCGATACGGTGTGGATGGTGTTCGACACCGAGGCCCCGGTGACGATCACGGCGCTGAACGCGGAGCAGGGCAAGGCCATCCGCAGCGCGACGTCACAGCGTGTACGCGACATTACGCTGGTGCGCGTCAAACTCGAGCGGCCGCAGCTCATCAGCGTGGCGGCCGACGACAATGCCTGGGTCGTCACGCTCGGCAACGAAGTGGTCGAGCCGACACGGCCGCTTCAGATCAGCCGCCATATCGCCGGGTCGGGGCGCTCGAGCGTCACCGTCGCGATCGACGAGGCGCACAGCCTGCATCGCATCGAGGATCCCGATGTCGGCGATCTGCTGTATGTGATCACGGCGGCCGCGCCGGCGCGCGGCATGCTCAAATCGCAGGATTTCGTCGAGTTCCGCGCGCTGGCGTCCGCGCACGGCATCGCCTTGCAGCCGCTCGCCGACGATCTCACTGCCGATTTGTCGGCCGACAAAGTGGTGATCTCACGGCCCGGAGGCCTGTCGATCTCGGCGGTCGCGAAGTCAGCCACGCAGACGCTGTATCATCGCCATGTGCTCGATCTCCAGGCCTGGGGGTTCGACCGCCAGGCCGATTTCACTGAGCGCAAGACGCAGCTCGTCCTTGCCGCCGCCGACGCTCCCGAAGCCAAGCGTCTGCCGGCGCGCTGTGATCTCGCGCGCTTCTATCTCGCCCGCGACATGTATGCCGAGGCGAAAGCGGTGCTCGACGTTGCCGTCGCAGACAACCCGCCTTCGGCCGAGGACTCGACGCCGACGGTGCTGCGCGCCATCGCCAATATCATGATCGGCCGTCCCGACGCCGCCATGAAGGACCTCGCGAATCCGTTCGTCGGCAACCAGCACGACGCACCGCTGTGGCGGGCCCTGGCCAATGCGCGGCTCGGCAAATGGGCGGAGGCGCGCGACGGCTTCCGCACCGCTGACGCGGCGATGACGACATTGCCGCTCGAGCTCCAGCGCACGATGCTGCGCGACATGGTGCTGGCCTCGCTCGAGGTCGGCGACGTCACCGGCGCCGCCACCCGTCTCAATGAGTTCGAGATGGTCGGCGTGCCGCGCGAGCTTGAGCCGGCGATTGCCGTGCTCACCGGCCGCCTGGCGGAGGGGCTCGGCCGGATCGAGGACGCGCTGCGCGCGTATCGTGCCGCCTATGACTCATGGGATCGTCCGGCGGCGGCGCAGGGCCGGCTGCGCGAGATCCTGCTTCAATACGGCCGCGGCGACCTGGCCCGCTCGAACGCCATCGGCGACCTCGAAACGCTCACCACGATCTGGCGCGGCGATACCACCGAGGTCGAGGCACTCCAACTCCTGGCCCGTCTCTATACCGAGGAGGGGCGCTATCGCGACGCGTTCCATATCAAGCGCACGGCGCTGCGGGCGCACCCGAACTCGGACATGACCCGCCGCATTCAGGAAGAGGCGATGTCGACCTTCGACAGCCTGTTCCTGGCCGGCAAGGGCGATGCCCTGTCGGCGATCGATGCGCTCGCGCTGTTCTACGATTTCCGCGAGCTGACGCCGATCGGCCGCCGCGGCGACGAGATGATCCGGCGGCTGGCCGACCGGCTGGTCGCCGTCGACCTGCTGTACCAGGCCAGCGAGCTGTTGCAGCACCAGATCGATCACCGCCTGCAGGGCGCGGCGCGCGCGCAGGTCGCCGCGCGGCTGGCGGTGATCTACATGATGGACCGCAAGGCGATCAATGCGCTGACGGCGCTGCGCACGACGCGGATCGCCGACCTCAACAACGATCTCCGCAATCAACGCTTGCTACTTGAAGCGCGGGCGCTTTCCGACGTCGGCCGCCATGATGTCGCCTATGAGGTGATCGCCAATATCGAGGGCCGCGAGGCGACCCGGCTGCGCTCCGACATCCTGTGGGCGTCGAAGAAATGGGCGCCGGCAGCGGAGCAGCTCGAGGCCCTGCACGGCGATCGCTGGCAGGAATTCGCGCCGCTCACCGACACCGAGCGCTCCGACATCATGCGCGCCGCGGTCGGCTACGCGCTGGGCGAGGATGCGATGGGGCTGGCCCGGTTCCGCGAACGCTATCTGAGCAAGATGGGCGAGGGGCCCGATGCCCGCGCATTCGAGGTGGTCACCGCGCCAATCGAATCCACCGGCACGGAATTCGGCGCCATCGCGCGCTCGATCGCCGCGGTCGATACGCTGGAGTCCTTCCTGCGCGACCTGCGGGCGCGCTATCCGGAGACCGGCGCGGGGCCCTCGGCGCAACGCACCAGCCAGCCGCCGGCAACCCAGCCCGCCGCGCCCACCGCGGGGTAGCGAGTGGAACGTGTCCCGGACGCGGTGCACCACGTAGTGGTGCGACGCTGATCCGGGACCGTACCAGTGGGAATCTATCCTTCTTCGAGTGGAACGATCCCGGGTCAGCAGCGCATCATTTCATGCTGCGCTGCGCCCGGGAAACGCACAGGGGCACGAGCCATGCATCATGCCGCAGGGCGATCCGCTTGTGCGCCCTTCGCCCGCCGTAGCAAGGTGCCCGGCACGTCAAGCCGGGAGCCAAGAACAATGGCCAATCTCAAGAAAATCCGTACCGACGTCGTCGGCAGCCTGCTACGGCCGCCGGGCCTGCGGGAAGAACGCATCAGCTTCGATGAGGGCAAACTCAGCGCCGAAGCGATGCGCGCGCGCGAGGACGAGGCGGTTCGCGCCGCGGTGCGGCTCCAGGAGAGCGTCGGGCTCGACGTCATCACCGACGGGGAGGTCCGCCGGCTGAATTTCCAGGACAGTTTCGGCGCGGCGGTCGAGGGCTTCGACGCCAACCGCTCGACCATCAAGAGCAACGAGCGGCGCGTCGAGGGCGCGGCTCCGGGCCAGCGCTGGGAAATCAAGGAGATGCACAACACCGGCACGGCGGTCTCGCACCGCCGGCCCGCCAAGGAGCGCCTGCGGCTCGCCCGCAATGTCCCGCTTGAGGAATACGCGTTCGTCGCCAAGGTCGCGAACACCCCGGCCAAGGTTTCGCTGATCGGGCCGGATCGCATTTCGCAGCGCTTCGACTACGAGAACTCCGGCGGCGTCTACAAAGGTCTCGACGATTTCGTCGACGACGTCGTGCGGATCGAGCGCGAGATCGTCGAGAGCCTGGTGAAGGCCGGCTGCCGCTATATCCACATCGACGCGCCGGGCTTCACCGCCTATGTCGACCAGCCGACGATGGCGCAGATGAAGGCGCGCGGCGAGGACCCGATGGCGAATTTCTCCCGTTCGCTCAAGGCCGAATCCAAGGTCGTTGAGAATCTGGGCGACGTCGCCAGCGGCATTCATCTGTGCCGCGGCAACCAGCGCAGCATGTGGCACCGCGAGGGCACCTACGACGCCATCGCCGAGCGGCTGTTCAACGAGCTCGCCCATGACCGCTTCATGCTCGAATACGACACCCCGCGCGCCGGCAGCTTCGAGCCGCTGCGGTTCGTGCCCAAGGGCAAGGTCGTGGTGCTTGGTCTTGTCAGCACCAAGACCTCGGAGATGGAGACCGTCGATGGCCTCAAGCGCCGGATCGACGAAGCGGCGAAGTTCATCCCGCTCGACCAGCTCGCGATCAGCCCGCAATGCGGCTTCGCCTCCGATGTCGTCGGCAACCTGATCAGCGCCGACGACCAGAAGCGCAAGCTCGAGCTGGTGGTCGAGACCGCGCGGCAGGTGTGGGGTCAAAGCTGAGGAGGGTTAGAGCCGTTCGGGGCTAGGACGCGTACTCATAAAATCGACCGCTGCCTTCCCCGTGTCGTCGCGCAACTCCTTATCATCGAGCGCCGCCATCATCGCCTGACTGCAGCGCTTCGCTGCTCCTTGTCCTTAGCATAAGCCGGTTGACGGCGGCATCGACCAATACAGATCGATATCGCTGCGAATTGAGCGGCCAAAGGAAACTTATTCGTCACGTCTTCCTCGCAATTCCGTCGTGCGTGGGCCGGAATGTCCCTTTGGGGCAATATCTCGCACTCCTGGTGGGTGTTAAAGTCATCAACGGAGGCGCGCCGAGGTGCGGGCATAGGAGCAGCCTCGGTGCTTGCAGTTGGTGTGGTCGCTTGAACCGGAGGAGACAAGATCATGACGACGAACACGGACGTGTCGCCGACCCTTCACATTGATCGTCGATCCTTAGTCCCCTTAATCGGCGCCGGCGCCGCCTATCTGATGCTGGCGAAAAACGCTCAGGCGCAGCAGGTCCCGATCCCTACAACCGCCGCCCAAGTTCCCGGCCCGCCGAGCGGCACCGCCATGACCACGGCCTACGTGCAATCCATGGGACGCGTCGCCTACCTCTGGGGTTGGCCGCTGGTCAACAACTTCAATCGATCCAAAGCGTTTGCGCAAGCGCCCGAGCCCGGCTTGCTGGGCGGAGCGCTGCCGATCGCGTTTGGTCGGAACGCAATGCTGACCAATTACATCAGCCCGGACCAGACGTTTGTCACCTGCACAAATCAGGATGTGGTCTATGGCGCTGGCTTCATGCCGCTCGAGAAGGACCCCGTCGTCTTTCAGGTGCCGAACTTCGGAGATCGCTTCTGGGTCTACGCGCATTACGACGCGCGCACCGACGAGTTCTCCCAGATCGGCAAGCAATACGGTACCAAACCCGGCTTCTATATGATGGTCGGCCCGAACTGGAAGGGCGAAAAGCCCAACGGCATCACGACCGTGGTGCGCTCCTCTACGTCCTTAGCCTTTGTCGCTCCGCGCGTGTTCATGGATGACACAGAGGCTGATCACAAGGCGATCCAGCCGCTGATCAGTCAGGTCCTCTACTACCCGCTGTCGGAGTTCGACGGGAAGATGAAGGTCAAGGATTGGAGCAAGCTGCCGCACTTTCCTGCGCCGGCGTCCGGCGGCAAGGGCGAGCACAAATGGGTGGTGCCGGAGACTTTCTTCGACGAGTTGCCCGCAGTCATGAAACAGGTGCCGCCCTTGCCGGGCGAGGAAGCGCTCTACAACTGGATCGGCAGCGTGCTGGAAGCAGCCGCCAAGGACCCGCAAATCAAACAGACGCTCAAGGACACCGCTGTCGCGGCCGAGCGCGAGATGATCGAGCCGTTCTTTCTGTGGCGCAACAACGGGCGCGCTGCCGGCAACGGCTGGAACTCGCCGGTGAACGGTGCGCAGTGGGGGACCGACTACCTCAACCGCGCGGCATCCGCCAAGTCGAACATGTACGACAACGCCCCCGAAGAGACGAAGTACATCTATACGGACGATGACAGCACGGGCAAGCAGCTCAACGGCCAGAACAACTACACGATCACCTTCGCCAAGGTGCCCCCTGTCAAGGGTTTCTGGTCTTTGACACTCTACAACGATGTGCACATGTTCAATCCCAACGCGCTGAAGCGCTATTCGCTCGGCACCAAGAACAAGAGTCTCAAATACAACGCGGACGGGTCGCTGACGCTCTATGCCGGCGCCAAGTCGCCCGGCGCGGATAAAGAAAGCAACTGGCTGCCTGCACCCGACGGCACGTTCTCGTTCTACATCCGCGCTTATTGGGCAGACCAAGGCATCCTCGACGGCACATGGCAACCGCCGACCATCGCGATGGTGAAGTGAACAAACCGATCAATCAGCGAAGGTGCGAATATGAAGACCACTCATGCACTAAGCCTTTCCGCCGCCGCGCGCGTTGGCGTCGTGGCAATGAGCGCACTTGCGACGCAGGCCCTCGCCCAGGAGACCTCCTTCGATAAACTGGCCAATCTCCCGTTCTCGGAAGGCCGGCCCACGAAGGAGACCGCGCAGACACTGCGCGACGAACTGCTCTTCCAGCGGGCGACGCAAACCTATCTTTGGGCGTTGCCGTTGATCAACACGCTCGGCATGCAGGTCGGGTCGGAAAAGGTCTTCGGCGCCGGCTACAATGTCCTGCCGATCTGGAAAAAGCGCCTCGATGCCAAGACCCTGGTAACGACTCCCAACTCCGATGTCCTTTACGCGATGAGCTACCTGGACTTAGGCAAGGATGGTCCGCTGGTGATGGACGCGCCGTCTGAGTTGCAAGGCATCCTGCTCGACTACTGGCAACGCCCCATTCCGGTCGATGGGGGCAAGTTTTTTGGCGACGTTGGCTTCTTTGGACCTGACGCGGGCAAGGGCGGCAAGTTTCTGTTGCTGCCACCCGGCTACAAGGGGACGGTGCCGGAAGGTTATTTCGTCTACCGTTCAGCCACTAATAGCGTTTTCGTTTTCTTGCGCGGGTTCTATACGGACCCGAAGAACCTGGCACCGGCCGTCGCACACCTTGAACGGACGAAAATCTATCCACTCAACGGCGAGGCCGGCGCCAAACCGATGACATTCCCCGATGCCTCCGGCGTCTCGGCCAACCTGCTGCCGATCAGCGACGGCAGCGTCTTCGATCAGCTTAAGCTGCTCGCGGACCGGGAGGGCGACAATCTTGCCGGTCCCGATTGGCTCGGCATGCTGGCGGCCATCGGCATCGTCAAGGGCCAGCCGTTCACACCCGACGCGAACACCCGGACGATCCTCGATCGCGCCGCGAAGACCGCATACAAGATGAGCCGCGTGATCGGCTTAGAGCAAAACGTCAGTGGCCGCTCCCTTCGCGTCTATCCAGACCGCCGCTGGGTCAACCCCTTCGCGGACGGAACGCCCAGCAATCCGACGGGCGTTCTGAACATGGCCTGGGAGAACGTCGCTGGAAGGTATATGGACCTCGACGCCCGAATCTGGATGTTCACCGACTATTACTCAATCAGCCCCGGGATGGTGTCCCAAACACCGGGCTTGGGTGCCAAGTACATGGTTGCCTTCATCGATGGCGAAGGCACGCCACTGACGGGTAACAACAACTATCGCTTGAAGCTGCCAGCCAACATTCCGGCCGCTAACTTCTGGTCGGTGACACTCTACGAAGCTGAGAACGCTTCGGGTCTCGCCAATGGCCAGCCCTTCCCATCGCTGGGCTCGCGCGACAAGCCGGCGCAGAATGCCGATGGCAGCACGGAGCTTTACCTCGGCCCCCAGGCCCCCCAGGGCAAGCAAAGCAACTGGCTCGCCACGGTGCCCGGCAGAGGGTATTTCGCCATCCTTCGGCTCTACGGCCCGACCGAGGCCGCCATCAACAAGAGTTGGAGGCCTGGCGACATCGAGAAGGTGAAGTGATGTTAGGCAGCCGATGCCGACAACGACGGGCATCATCGGACTTCTGATGTCGACACTGATTCCAGAGCGACGGCACGGCTTGGGTCCTGCGCCTGGGCGAGATCCCGCCGCAGCGCGGCGTTCTCGCCTTCGAGCGCGGTGATCCGGGCCTGCGACTCCTCCAGCGCCTTGGCCACGTCCGCGGCATCGAACTTCTGCGGAATGTGCTGCGGGCAGTTGATGTCCCATGCCGTCATCGAGAACACGATGGCCTGTTCCGGCTTGGCGTCGTAGCCGGATGGCATCAGGCGGCGGAGCATCTCCGGATCGTCGTCGACCACCCGTGCATGCCCCCAAAGCTTGATGCGGCGGCCGGTGGCGTAGTCGACGAGGAGGAGAAACGCGCGGTCGTTGTCCGCGAGATTGCCCAAGGTGATGTACTGCTTGTTGCCGCTGTAGTCGGCGAAGCCGAGCGTCTTGTCGTCGATGACCTTGATGAATCCTTTCGGGCCGCCCCGGTGCTGGGCATAAGGCTGGCCGAGCGCATTCGCGGTCGAGAGCACCGCGCTGTCGACCTCCGACAAGAAAGCCGCGAGGTCGGGCGTGACCGCCATCCTGAATCCGCCGCCGATCTCCATCCTGGCATAGCTTCGCCGCGACCCGCGCCGCTCCTGGATCGCCTTGACCGAGGGCGTGAAGGCGACGTCGCTTGAAGCTCGTTTCGGGCTGACTGCTGCTTCGCTCATGATCGGCTCCATCGTTCCCAATCCGATGATCCGAAGTTAATTGATCCGAACGCTGACTATAATCGGCGTTGCCGGCAAGATATTATTGCTGATATAGCAATAATATGGATCGGCTCGACGCGATTGCTGCGTTCATCGCCGTTTGCGACGCCGGCGGCTTCGCGGCCGCGGCGCGGCGGCTGCGCGTATCGCCATCGGTGGTCACGCGTCAGGTCGCGGGCCTTGAGCAACATCTGGGCGCGCGGCTGCTGCAGCGGACCACGCGGTCTGTCGGCGTGACCGAGGCGGGGCAGCGCTTTCTCGAACGCGCCCGCACGATCTTGGCGGACCTCGGCGAGGCGGAACGCGCCGTGCAGGATGAGCGCGCCGCGCCGATCGGGACGTTGGCGGTGGCGGCGCCGGTCTTGTTCGGGCGCATGCACGTCGCGCCGATGCTGGCACGCTTCATGCAAAAATTTCCGCAGGTGAGGGCGGAGCTGCAATTGTCGGATCGCGTGGTGAACTTGATCGAGGACGGGATCGACGTCGGCATCCGGATCGGCCACCTGCCGGGTTCGCAACTGATCGTCCGGCGGCTGGGCGAGACCCGCCGCGTGGTGGTCGCGAGTCCTGCCTATCTGCGCAAGCGCGGCCGGCCGAAGCATCCCGAGGAACTGGCGCAGCACGACACCATTGCGTTCATGGGGCTGGTTCCCACCGCCGACTGGCGCTTCGCCCAATACGGCAAGGAGCTGGGCAAGGAACTGGGCAAGGAGCTGAGCGTCCGGGTCACGCCGCGCCTGGTGACGAACAGCGGCGACGCCGCGGTCGGCTATGCGATCGAGGGAGGCGGGCTGGCGCTCGCGCTCTCCTATCAGGTCCGCGAGGCCGTCGCTGCCGGCGAGCTTGTCGAAGTGCTGGCTCCGTTTTCGCTGCCGCCGTTGCCGATCCAGGCGGTCTATCCTTCGTCGCGGCTGGTCTCCAACAAGGTCCGCGCGTTTGTCGACATGCTGGACAAGAGCGCGGACTGGCGGTTCAGTCCGTGAAGCGGGTTGAACTTCAGACGGCGAGGTCAGACCGATGCGTATCGCAATGCGGCGTATGGCGTTTCTGGTGGCCGCCTGCTGTCTTGCCGCCGGGCCTGCCAGGGCTCAGACGGTGGCCGAGTTCTACGGCGGCAAGCAGGTCACGCTGATCGTCGGCTCGACCCCGGGCGGCGGCTACGACACCCAGGCGCGGCTTGTTGCACGCCATATCGGCAGGCACATCCCCGGCAATCCCACCGTGGTGGTGCAGAACATGCCGGCGGCCGGCAGCCTCGCCGCCACCAATCACATGTTCAACATCGCGCCCAAGGACGGCTCGACCATCGCCTTGGTCCAGCGCGGCATGCTGCTGATCAAGAACTGGAATCCGTCCGCGGTGCGGTTCGATCTCGGCAAGTTCAATTTCCTCGGCAGCATCAACCGCGAGACGGCCGTGTCGGTCGCACGTGCCGACGCGCCGGTCAAAACCACGCAGCAGCTCTTCACCACCGAACTGATCACCGGTGCAAGTTCCGGCATCGATCCGGAGATCACGCCGCGGCTGCTCAATGCGCTGATCGGCACCAAGTTCAAGGTGGTGACGGGCTATCCCGGCGTCACCGAGATCGTGCTGGCGATGGAACGCGGCGAGGTCCAGGCGATCGGCGACTGGTCGGTGTCGAGCCTGAAGACCGCGCGTCCGTCGTGGCTGGCGGAAAAGAAGATCAACCTGCTGATGCAGATCGCGCTGGAGAAGGATCCGGAGCTGGCGGGTATTCCGTTTGCGCTGGATTTCGTGAAGAACGATGCCGACCGCGCGGTGATGCAGCTTTACCTGACGCAGAAGACCGTGGCGCGGCCGATGCTGGCGCCGCCCGGCGTGCCGGCCGATCGGGTCGCCGCGCTGCGCACCGCGTTCGCGGCGCTGGCGACCGACCAGCAGTTCCTGGCCGACGGCGCGAAGGCCAAGCTCGACGTCGCGCCGGTGACCGGGCCGGAGGTCGACAAGGTGATCGGCATCATCACGTCGGCCTCGGCCGAAACGGCAGAGCGGTTGCAGAAGGCGATCGCGTCGGAGCGATGAGGCTTTCCTGTTTGATGGGAAAATCCCATCGTCCGCTCGTCCCCGCGAAAGCGGGGACCCAGTCTTTCAGTGAAAAATGTCGTCGTACAGATCGCGCCAAGCTGGATTGGCTTTCTCGATCAGTTCGATCTTCCACGCTCGGTTCCATTTCTTGAGCTGGCGTTCCCGGGCCAAGGCCGACTCTCGTGTTTCGTGTTGCTCGTACCAGACGAGCATCTGCACGCCGTATTGCTTTGTGAACCCAGGAAGAACGCCCGTGCGGTGCATTTACACCCGCTTCGGGAGATCGTCAGTCATCCCTATGTAGAGCGTGCGATTTCGACGGCTGGCCAGGAGATACACATGGAAGCTCATGCGTGGCTCCTGGGTCCCCGCTTTCGCGGAAACGAGCGGAAATAGAGCTCAATCGATTTCTACTTCCCATCCCCCGGCATCGGGAACGTCAGCGGCTTCTCGCGCATCTGCTTCACCAGCGCCATGTCGAGATGCGGCACGATGGTCTCGCGGAACGCGTGCAGGACCTGCTGATATTCGCTGGCGCAGTTGTCGGCGCGGGCCTTGGGCAGCCAGCGGAATTTTGTGACGAAATCCTCGAACCCCTGCGGGTCGCTGCCGTAGGCGAGGCAGAGGAACGTGTGCTGGCGCTGCAGCGCGGTCGAGTGTGGGCCCCAAAAGCGCGACGCGGTGCGCTGGCGCTGGTTCCAGCCGAAGGTCTCGCCCTTGATCAGGGTGCGGGCGATGTCGCGGCCGAACTGCAGCATCACGAATGCCGCGATCTGGTCGGCGGTGTCCTCCTCGCGCCCGAGCACGGGCAGCCGCAGCAAGTTGCTGATGGCGTGGCCGCCCTCGTGCAGCAGGGTGCCGACGATCTGGCCGACGATGACCTCGTCGCGGGTGATACCCTCCGGCGTGGTCGCCCGCGGCGCGCGGTCCTCGATATCGGCGACGAACTCGTAGCAGAGGTTGATCGAGGAATCGGCCGGGTCGTAGAACGCGTTGACCTCGCCGCATTGCATGGTGCGCAGCCGCAGCGTGATCGGCAGCTTCAGCGGCGCCAGGAAGCGGCTGAACTCCTCCATCACCCGGCGCGTCTTCAGCCGCTCCATGATCGCCATGTAGCGCTTGTAGGTCTTGATGTTGGTCTGGACCTCTTCCGCCTGCGCCGGATCGTCGGCGTCGGTGTAGTAGGCGAAGATCGGGTGCCGCGGCTCCATGTACTCGATCAGGATGCGCTCGTTGCCGACCGCGGTGGCGGTCTGGGACTGCGCGGGCTGCGGCAAAAAGGCGGCCAAGAATAGTGCGGCCAGCAGATGACCTATCTTCCGCTCATTCCCGCGAAAGCGGGAATCCAGTCTTGATGCCAGCCTGGGTCCCCGCTTTCGCGGGGACGAGCGGGAGGTGAGGCGCGTCAATAGATTTCCGATCATGCGATGCGCGCTCATAAGGGCAGCCAGTTCTTGCGTTTCTTGACCCGCTCCATCAGTTGCGGATCGACGTGGCGGCCGAAGGTCGCGCGGAAGGCGCGGCGGAGCTTGAACACTTCCTCGCGGCAGAGCCGCGCCCGGTCGGGCGGCAGGTTGAAGCCGTTGACCAGGAACTCGTACGACTTCGGCTGCGCGCCGTAGGCGAAGCAGAGATAGTTGTAGAAGCGCTGCGCTTCCAAGGGCCGCGCCGCGTCGCTGAAGAAGCCGGTGCCGAGCAGGCCGCGTTGCGCCAGATACCAGGCGCTGCCGAGGATGGTGGTCCAGGCCATCTCCTCGCCGAAGTCGAGCATGATCAGTGCGGTGACGTTGTCGGCGGCTTCCTCGATGCGGCCCCACACCGGGATCTTGAGCACGTCGAACACCGCGAACGAGGTCTCATAGAGGACGAGCCGCGCGATGCCGCCGGCCACTGCCTGATCGGCGGTCAGCTCGCGGCCCTGGCCGAACGAGACGAACCCGTCCTGCGGCGCGGTATCCCGGATCGATGCGAGGTGCTCGTAGCAGATCGTCACCACCCCGCTGTCCGGCTTGTAAGGCACGGTGAGCGCGCCGCCGCACTGGTCCATCTTCACGGTGATCTTGCGTGGCAGCTTCAGCGGCGAGAGGAATTCCTGAAGGGTCTGAAGAACTTCGAGCTGCCGCATGCGATCGTAGATGAGCGCGAAGCGATCGTCGGCCGGCCGGACATAGGCGATGTCGATATTGGCGTTGCGTGGGAACGGGCCGTCATTCCCTGCTTCTTGCGCCGAGGCTGAGGCCGGTCCGGCCATTGTCAGCGCGGCGGCAAGCAGGAACGACTTCGTCGACATTCTTCAACACCAGCCCGGTCGCGCCGCCCCGAGGGCAGTTTAGACCATGTTCCGCCGGGATGAAAATCGCTCTGTCTTCCGCTCGTCCCCGCGAAAGCGGGGACCCAGGAGCCAAGTAAAGATTCTGGTTTCCCGCTTGCGCGGGAATGAGCGGAGGAGAGGTCTGAACCCAACGAAATCCGGATTGGCGCCTGGAGCTTAACCACCGTGCCGTCGTCGCCAGCGACGGACGTTATGGTCCGAGCCTCGCTACAAACCGTAGCTTTGCACCAGGCTGCCGGCCACCAGCGACCAGCCGTCGACCAGAACGAAGAAGATCAGCTTGAACGGCAACGACACCACCACCGGTGGCAGCATCATCATGCCCATCGACATCAGCACCGATGCGACCACGAGGTCGATGATCAGGAACGGCAAGAACAGCAGGAATCCGATCTCGAACGCGCGCTTGAGCTCGGAGATCATGAACGCCGGCACCAGGATGCGCAGCGACAGCTCCTCGGGCGTCGCCGGGCGCGGCTCGCGTGAGAGGTCGGAGAACAGCGCGAGGTCCTTCTCGCGGACGTTGCGCTGCATGAACACCTTCAGCGGCTCGGAGGCGCGCTCGAACGCCTGCTCGACGCTGATCTCATTGTTGACGAGCGGGCGGATGCCGTTGTCGTAGGCGGTCTGCAGCGCCGGGCCCATCACGAACGCCGTGAGGAACAGGGCCAGCGCGACGATCACCGCATTCGGCGGCGCGGTCGCGGTGCCGAGCGCGGTGCGCAGCAGCGAGAGCACCACGACGATGCGGGTGAACGAGGTCATCATGATCAGGATCGACGGCGCCAGCGAAAGCACCGTGATGAAGGCGATGAGCTGGATCACGCGTTCCGTGAGCCCGCCGCCCTGACCGAGATTGATGCTGATGTCTTGCGCAACGGCCGGAGACACAGCCGCCGCAAGGGTCGTCCCGATACCGGCCGCCACCGTCGCTAGACGGACGCAACGGCCGATCTTTGCTGTTTTCAAGCTTTGCTGTTTGGGCGGCCGAGCAAGCTCGCCATCTCCTGTTCGAGGCTGTCGTAAACGGATTTCTGTGGTTTCGCCGCCGCCGCGCCGCGCGGCTGCGGCGGGGCGGGCGGTGCATCGTCCTGCGGCGCCGCGCTCTCGGCGACCGGCTCCGACATCATCGGCTCAGGCGCTGAGGGCATCATCGGTTGCATCGGCTGCCGCGACGGGGCGTCGGCTCGGCCCGGCTCGGCCGCTTTCGGCCGGCGCAAGGCTGCTTCCAGGCGCTGCGCCATCTCGGCAAGGTTCTGGTCGTCGGACGGCGTAAGTTCGTTTGACGGCGGCGGCGGAACGTTCGCGCGCCGCGGTTGCTCGGGCTGCGGCGCACGGGCGCGCGGGATCTCGCGTTCGCGCGGCGGCCGCATCTTCTGCGCCGGCGCTTCCGGCTGCACCCGTGAAAGCTCGGCGGCGAGACCGGCGAGCGGATCGACGGCGCGCGGCTCCGGACGCGCCTCGGCGCGCACTTCCGTCCGCGGCTCCGGACGCATTTCGGGACGCGGCTCCGGACGCATTTCGGGACGTGGTTCCGGGCGCATTTCAGGACGCGGCTCCGGGCGCATCTCGGGACGCGGCTCCGGGCGCATCTCGGCGCGCGGCTCCGGGCGCATCTCGGCGCGCGGTTCCGGACGCATCTCCGCGCGCGGTTCGGGGCGCATTTCAGGGCGCGGCTCGGGGCGACGCGGCGGCGGGATCATCGGCTCCGGGTCCTGCCATTGCATCGATTCTTCTGCCGCCGGCGCGCGCGACTGACGTGGCGCGGGAGCCGGGGCCGGCGCGGGTTCGGGCTGCAACGGCCACATATTGCTTTCGTTCGGCACGGCGCGCGGCAGCGCTTCCGGCCGCTGAGGGGGCGCGTCACGCGCTGGCGCGCCAGCGCGTACGATATTGGCTTCGACCACGACGTCGCTCGGGCCGCCGATCATCAGCAGGTGTTCGACGTTGTCGCGGCGAATCAGGATCAGCCGGCGGCGGCCGTCAACGGCCGCGGCATCGATCACCGCGAGGCGGGGCTGGCGGCCGCGCGAGGAGGAGGCGCCCAGGCGCTCACCACCGAAACGGCGCACCAGGAAGGCGGTTCCGCCGATCAATGCGAGCACAATCACGAATGCGAAGAAGAATCGCACCGCGAGCGGCATGTCCGCGCCAAATAGGAAATCCATTATTCCTCCCTGCGCCCACGGGGACGGCGACTCGCGCCCTGCTACTCCGGGCGAATCCGAATAGTTAACGCCGACGGCAATATCTGCCGCCGCGAATACTAACAAGTTATTAAGGAGTGGGTGAGATAGCCCCCTCCATCCACCGGGAGGAACCTTTCCCGTGGTAAACGGCGGTTTGAAGGCGGGAAGCGCCTACCTCCTTTAACGAGTCATTAACCATAAGGCCGGCAAAGTCTGCCTATCGGTTCCCACAGCGGGAATCGGGAAATTCGGTGGGCCGCCGCATGACCGTCTCCAATATCCCCCTGTTCTCGATGCTGAAGACCCGAATGCACTGGCACCAGGAGCGCCAGCGCATCCTGGCCGAGAACGTGTCCAATGCCGACACCCCGAGGTTCCAGCCGCGGGACCTGACCCCGCCAACCTTCGATCCGCGCCGGCCGGCGGTCGCGGAACTGAGCCTCGCCCGCACCAGCACCGCGCATATGACGGGCGCGGCCGGCAGCACCCGTTTCCAGCTCGAACGCAACGGCGGCTTCGAGGCGCGGCCTTCCGGCAACGCGGTCAGCCTCGAGGACGAGATGCTGAAGGTCGCCAACAACCAGATGGACTACCAGGCGGCGACCTCGCTCTACACCCGCGGTCTCGGGATGCTGAAGACCGCCATCGGCCGCCGCTAAACGGTCGAACGAAGCACTGACGTAGGCGAGGGCCAACCATGGATTTCCTGAAATCGATCTCGATTGCGGCGTCCGGGCTGCGTGCGCAGGCAGGGCGCATGCGGATTCTCTCGGAGAACCTCGCCAACGCCGATTCGACCGCGCAGGCCCCCGGCACCGATCCTTATCGCCGCAAGATCCCGACCTTCAGCTCCGAAGTCGACCGCACGCTCGACGCGCGCGTGGTCGCGCTCGGACGGGTACGCACCGATACTTCCGACTTTCGCCTCAAATACGAGCCGGGACATCCGTCCGCCGATGCCGCCGGCAACGTCCGCTATCCGAACGTCAATCCGATGATCGAGATGACCGACATGCGCGAGGCCCAGCGCTCTTACGAGGCCAACATCAACGTCATCGGCGCGACCCGCCGCATGATCCAGCGCACGCTCGAAATCCTGAAAGCTTGACAAGAGGGGCTAAGCCATGACGACGCCTTCTGCCGCGGCCGGCGCCTATGCCAGCCTGCAACGTCTCTCCAACCCTTCCGCCAATCTCGGCGGATCGGTCGCCGGTGCGACCGGCGGCGGGAGCGGCGGCCCGAGCTTCGGCGAATTGCTGAAATCCGCCACCTCGAACATCCTCGAGGCCGGCCGCAAGGCCGATACCCAGACGCACGCGATGGCCTCCGGAAAAGGCAACGTCGTCGACGTCGTCACCGCGGTGGCGGAGACCGAGGTCGCGGTCGAGGCGATGGTCGCGGTGCGCGACCGGATGATCTCGGCTTACGAAGAGATCATGAGGATGCCGATCTGATGACGGAATCATGCTAGCGGTGCGCTGCTGCGCTGAACCGAAAGATAAAAAATGTCCGGGGCTGAAGTTCTCGATGTGGCGCGCGACGCGGTGCTGACGCTGGTGCTGGTCGCAAGTCCGCTGATGCTGATCGGGCTGATTGTCGGCGTCGTCATCTCGCTTTTCCAGGCGTTGACGCAAATCCAGGAAATGACGCTGGTGTTCGTGCCGAAGATCCTCGCGATCTTCGTGGCGATGCTGATCGCGCTGCCGTTCATGGCGGACCTGCTGCAGACCCACATGGCGCGGATCGCCGCGCGCATCATCTCGATGGGGAGCACGTGACGCATGATCCCTAAAAGTGGGAACCGGTTTCGGATGAGATCATGCGCGGTCTAGCCATCCTCCATCGATGAAGATCGACATCTCCTTCCTTCCCGCCTATGCCGCCGCCTTCATGCTGGTGTTCGCGCGTATCGGCACCATGATCATGCTGCTGCCTGGGCTCGGCGAAATGAGCGTGCCGCGCCGCATCCGGTTGACGCTGGCGCTGGTGCTGAGCGCGGTGCTGTTGCCGCTGCATCGCACCGCCTACGAGGTCGATATCAGCACCACCTTCGGGCCGATCCTCACCCTGATGGCGCAGGAGATCTTCATCGGCGCCGTGCTCGGGCTCACCGCGCGGCTGATGATCTCGGCGCTCCAGGTCGCCGGCTTCGTGATCGCGCAGCAGCTCGGCCTCGGCTTCGCGAGCGCCGTCGATCCGACCCAGGGCGGTCAGCAGGGCGTGCTGATTTCGAACTTCCTCACGATGCTCGGCGTCACGCTGATCTTCGCGACCGATCTGCATCATCTCATTATCGCCGCGCTCAACGACAGCTATAGGCTGTTCAAGCCAGGTGAAATTCCGCTGATCGGCGACGTCGCGGCGCTGACGACGCAGACCATCGCGCTCGCGTTCAAGATCGGCATCCAGCTCTCGGCGCCGTTCCTGATCTTCGGCCTGCTGTTCAACCTCGGTCTCGGTGTGCTCTCGCGCTTGATGCCGCAGATGCAGGTGTTCTTCGTCGGTGTGCCGCTCTCGATCCTGATCGGCCTCTTGATCCTGTTCCTTGTCCTCGGCGCCGTGATGATGGTTTTCCTCAACTCGATGGAAACCGTCCTGCGCCAGCTGGCACCTTATTCGTGAGGTCGCATGGCTGAAGGCGGACAAGACCAGGAAGACAAGTCAGAAGACCCGACACAGAAGCGTCTGGACGACGCACTCAAGCGCGGCGATGTCGTCAAGAGCCAGGAGGTCAGCACCTGGTTCGTGATCGCGGGCGGGACGCTGGTGATGATGTCGTTCGCGGGCTCGATGAGCCACAGCCTCTCCACCTCCATGCGCGGGCTGCTCGCGAATTCGTATGCGATCCGGGTGGAGGGACGGGGCTTCCTGCCGGTGGTGCAGAAGATCGGCATCGAGGTGATCGTGGCGGTGGCGATACCGATGCTGGTCCTGCTGATCGCGGCGGTCGCCGGCAACATGATCCAGCACCGCCTGGTCTGGTCGGGCGAGTCGCTGAAGCCGAAGTTCTCGAAGATCTCGCCGCTTGCGGGCCTCAAGCGCCTGTTCTCGAAGCAGGCGCTGATGAATTTCGCCAAGGGCCTCCTCAAGCTCGCGCTGCTCGGCGCGGTCATGACCGCGCTGCTGTGGCCTGAGCGCACGCGGCTCGACACCGTGGTGATGCTCGATCCGGCGGCGATCCTGCCGATGACGCAGAACTTGTCGCTGCAACTGCTCGGCGCGGTGGTGGCGATCTTGGCGCTGATCGCCGCGGGGGATTTCCTGTTCCAGTACCGGCAGTGGTTCGAGCGCCAGAAGATGTCGTTCCAGGAAGTGAAGGAGGAATACAAGAACGCCGAAGGCGATCCGCTCGTGAAGGGCAAGATCCGGCAGATCCGCGAGGGCCGGATGCGTAAGCGCATGATGGCGGCGGTGCCGGACGCCACGGTGGTCATCACCAACCCGACTCACTATGCCGTCGCCCTGAAATACGAGCGCGGCATGAATGCCCCGGTCTGCGTCGCCAAGGGCATGGACGCGATTGCGCTCAAGATCCGCGAGGTCGCGACGGCGAGCTCGGTGCCGATCGTGGAGAACCCGCCGCTCGCCCGCGCGCTGCACGCCACCGTCGAGATCGACAGCGAAGTCCCCGCCGAGCACTACCAGGCGGTGGCGGAAGTGATCGGCTTCGTCATGAAGCTGAATCGGGCGGCGGGCACGGCGCGCCGGTAAGTCACGGAAAAGGCGGGAGATTTACCGCGGGTTCTGGTCTCCCGGGGCCGGTTGGCACGGCCAACAACGTCCTTCGGACCCGGCGTGGAATCGGATAGACCGCGATCATGGCGCAGCAACAGGCACGCGACATTGGGCGGGCATCGGTCGATCGCACCCGCGCCGCCGGGCAAAACGGCGGCAGCATCGGCTTTGTCCTTCTGATCGCGGTGGTGCTGGTCGGGGTCGGGGTGGCGCTGATGATGATCGGCCGCCCGCATGCCGAGCCCTACATTCTCTTCCTGCTGGCCGTGCTGGCGATGTTCGGGGTGTTCGTCCTGTTCGCGCTGGCGGCCGGCATGCTGACATTTCCCAGCAAGGATGCCGCCAGTCCCTTGATCAAGGCGCTGGTCGACAGCGGCAACAACGCGATCGTCGTGACCGACACCGCCGGCCGGGTGGTCTACGCCAATGCCGCCTATCTCAAGCTGGTCGACGCGACCAGCACCGACGACGTGCGGCCGGTCGAGCGGGTATTCGTCGGCGATCCCGGCGTGTCGGAGGCGGTGTTCCGCCTGCTCAAGGCGGCGCGCGAGGGGCGCCGGCTGCAGGAGGAGGTGCGCGTCGACAGCACGCGCGGCGAAACCGGGCGCTGGCTGCGCATGCGGGTGCGGCCGCTCGGCACCAGCAAGCGTGAGGCCAAGCTCACGGTGTGGTCGATCGCCGACGTGACGCGCGAGCTCGAACGCCAGGAAAACGTCTTCCAGGAATTGCAGCACGCCGTCGACTATCTCGATCATGCGCCGGCGGGTTTCTTCTCCGTCGATGCCGCCGGCAACATCTCCTATCTCAACGCGACGCTCGCCGAATGGCTGGAGCAGGACCTGGCCGAGGTCGGCTCCGGTGGTTTGAAGTTGCGCGACATCATCGCCGGCGAGGGCGGCGCGCTCGTCACCACGCTGTCGGCGGCGCCCGGCGAGGTCAAGACCGAGCTGCTCGACATCGATCTCAAGACCAAAGGTGGCCGCAACGTCCCGGCGCGGCTCTATCACAAGGTCGCATTCGGCGCCGACGGCACGCCCGGGGCGTCGCGCACGCTGGTCATCAATCGCGGCGGCGACAGCGGCAGCGATCCGCTGCGCGCGGCGGAAGTGCGCTTCATGCGCTTCTTCCAGAACACCCCAATGGCGATTGCCACCGTCGATCGTCAGGGGACGATCGTGCGCTCGAACGCGTTGTTCGCGCGGCTGTTCAATCCGGTGCTCAAGGGCGAGGGTAGCGGCGGCCGTTCGATCCTCGCGGTGGTCGCCGAGCGCGACCGCTCCGGCCTGGAAGCCGCGATCCGCCGCGCCGCCGACAAGCAAGGCGAGATCGACCCCGTCGATGCCGCGCTCGAAGGCGTCGGCGAGCGTTTTGCGCGCTTTTTCGCCACGGCGGTCGAAGAGGACGGCGATCACGAGACCGCGATCGTCTACGCGCTGGAAACCACCGAGCAGCGCGGCCTGCAGAACCAGCTCAACCAGCAGCAGAAGATGGAGCTGGTCGGGCAGCTCGCCGGCGGCATCGCGCATGACTTCAACAACGTGCTCGGCGCCATCATGATGGCGTCGGACTTCCTGGTGAACGCCCACAAGCCGACCGACCCGTCGTTCCAGGACATCATCCAGATCAGGCAGAACGCCAACCGCGCCGCCGCGCTGGTGCGCCACCTGCTGGCGTTCTCGCGCAAGCAGACGTTGCGCCCGCAGGTGATCGACCTCGGCGAGGTGGTGCACGACCTGCACATGCTGCTCAAGCGCCTGATCGGCGAGCGCATCACGCTCAACACGGTGCCGCAGCGCGACTTGTGGCCGGTGAAGGCCGACCTCGCGCAGTTCGAGCAGGTGATCGTCAATCTCGGGGTCAACGCCCGCGACGCGATGGTGGAAGGCGGCCGGCTCACGCTGCGCACGTCCAATATCGGCGCCGACCAGAGCGCGAAGTTCCAGTACAAGGGCATGCCGATCGGCGAATATGTGCTGGTCGAAGTGCAGGACACCGGCACCGGCATCCCGGCGGAGATCATCGACAAGATCTTCGATCCGTTCTTCACCACCAAGGACGTCGGCAAAGGCACCGGGCTCGGGCTGTCGACGGTCTACGGCATCGTCAAGCAGACCGGCGGCTTCGTCTACGTCGACTCGGTGCCCGGCGAAGGCACGACCTTCCGCATCTTCATTCCGCGCTATATCCCGGCCGCGGACGACGTGCAGCCGCCGCAACTGCCGGAGACGACCGCGCCGGCGCTGGCGGGCGCGCTCTCCGCCGCCGAAGACGCGATGAAGACCGCCGCCGACTTGACCGGGCAGGGCGTCATCCTGCTGGTCGAGGACGAGGACGGCCTGCGTGCGCTCAACGCGCGCGGCCTCGCGTCACGCGGCTATACCGTGATCGAGGCCGGCAACGGCGTCGAGGCGATGGAGATGATGGAGCGGGAAGGCGGCAAGATCGATCTCGTGGTTTCCGACGTGGTGATGCCCGAGATGGATGGGCCGACCCTGCTGAAGGAGCTGCGCAAGAAAAATCCCGAGACCAAGATCATTTTCGTGTCGGGCTACGCCGAGGACGCGTTCCAGAAGAGCCTGCCCGATCCCGACGACTATAACTTCCTGGCGAAGCCTTTCACGCTCAAGCAACTGGTCGCGAAGGTAAAAGAGACCATGGCGACCGTGTGATCGCCAACGGGTCTTCACCAGAGCCCTCCGATCGGCGTGCCAAGATGGACGACCAGACCACCAAGCAGGGCGAAGACCGTGCGGCGAGCCGCCGGCAAGAGGACCGCGAGCGCACGGTCACGAACATCGTATTGCTGTTGATCTTCGCGGCGCTGGTCGGGATCGGCGTCTGGATATCGAACGCCATGATCGATGCGCGGCGCGCGGATGAATGCATCTCGTCCGGCCGCCGCAACTGCAATCCGATCGATATCCCCCGGCGCTGAAGCGCCGCGCGCGTCTCTAGGCTGCGACGCGTTTTCTGTCCGAGAAAAACCGGCGGCGGATCTCGGCGGCGGGCTTGGGCCGGCTGAAGAGGTAGCCTTGCATCTCGATACAGCCCATCGCGCGCAGGGCCTGGGCCTGCTGCTCGGTCTCGACCCCTTCGGCGGTCGTGGTCATGTTGAGGCTGTTGGCGAGCGTGATGATCGCCTGCACGATGGAGTCGTTGCCGTTCGCAAGGTCGTTGATGAAGGCGCGATCGATCTTGATCTTGTCGAACGGGAAGCTCCGGAGATAGCTGAGCGACGAATAGCCGGTGCCGAAATCGTCCATCGAGATGCGCACGCCGAGCTCGCGCAACTGATGCAGCCGCCGCAGCGTCGTTTCGTTGCTCTGGAGTACCACCGATTCCGTTATTTCGAGCTCGAGCCGGTGCGGCGCGAGATTTGCGGCGGCCAGCGCGCTGATGACGACCTGCGGAAGGCCCTGGCTCCTGAATTGCACCGGTGAGACGTTGACGGCGATCTTGATGTCGTCCGGCCAGCTGGCCGCTTCGGTACAGGCCTGGCGCAGCACCCATTCGCCGATCGCATTGATGAGCCCGGTCTCTTCCGCCACCGGGATGAAGTCGACGGGCGAGATCGCGCCGCGTTCGGGGTGGTGCCAGCGCAGCAGCGCTTCGCAGGCGCTGACCTTGTTGTCGGCGAGCCGCACCAGCGGCTGGTAGTGCAGTTCGAATTCGTTGTTGGCGAGGGCCTTTCGCAGGTCGACCTCGAGCGAGCGCCGCGATTTCATGCGCGCGTCCATTTCCGCTTCGAAATAGCGGTAGGTGCCGCGGCCCTCGGATTTCGCGCTGTAGAGCGCCATGTCCGCGCACTTCAGCAACTGATCGACCTCGGTGCCGTCCTGTGGCGCCAGCGCGATGCCGATGCTGATATCGACCGCGACCTGATGGCCGTTGAGTTCGCAGGGCGTGCGGGTGATCGCGTCGCGAAGCTGCTGCGCCAGCGCGGCGGTGTCGGTCGGGTGCTCCAGGCCGGTCTGCACGATCGCGAATTCGTCGCCGCCCAGCCGTGCAAAGATATCCGCGCCGCAAAGGCAGCCCTGCAGGCGCTGCGTCACCGCCTTCAGCAACTCGTCCCCGGTGGAATGGCCGAGCGTATCATTGACGCTCTTGAAGTGGTCGAGATCGAGGTAGAGGACCGCCAGCTGGCCGCCGTGGCTGACCCGTGTCAGCTCCTGTTCGAGTCTTTCGCGCAGCAAGACTCGGTTTGGCAATCCAGTAAGGGCATCATAGTGGGCAAGATGCGCGATGCGCTGCTCCGCATTCTTGCGCTCGGTGATGTCCTCGGCGACGCCGAGCAGATATTGTGGCTTGCCGTCGTCGCCCAGGATCGTGAGCCGGCGCGACAAGATGCTGCGCGTTTCGCCGCTCGCGGCAGTCATCTGGCGCTCTTCAAAGGCCGGCTCGTTGGCCGCCAGCAATTCGTCGTCGCGCGCCGCGAGGCGTCCGGCTTCCGGCTTCGCGAACACCTCGTAGGAGGTCTTGCCGAGAATGTCCTCGCGCGATTTTCCCCAAAATTTCTCGGCCGCGCGGTTCACCAGGACATATCGCCGATCGTTCGCGTTCTTCACGAAGATGATCGACGGCACGTGCTCGATGATGCGGTCCAGGAATTCGCGGTTGCGATCGCGCTCCTTTTCCAGGTTGTGGCGCTCCGTCACGTCCTCGATCACGGTGATGAGGTACTTCGGCTTTCCACCATCGCCGCGGATGGTGATGCGCTTCGATGTCAGAATGCTCCCGTCGTCGGGGCCACCCAGGTTGCGATGCTCGCCGAAGTTCAGCGGACCATCCGACTGCATGACCAGGTTGTCCTGGGCGGTCATGATGTCGGCCTTATCCGCCGCGAACAGGTCGTGCGGCGTTTTTCCCATGGCCTCGCGGCGGTCGAATCCCCAGAACCGTTCGGCGGCCCGGTTGGCGAGGATGAATTTGCGCGTGGCCGCGTCCTTGACGACGATGGTCACGGGTACGTTTTCGATGATCTGGTCCAGGAATTCCCGGTTGCGGTCGCGTTCCTGCTCCGCGTCCAGGTGCTCGGTGATGTCCTCGAAGGTCGCCACCCAGCCGCCATCGGCCATCGGATGGTCCACCACGCGCATCGAGCGTCCGGCGCCCGTCTCCACGATCCTGGTCGTGGTTTCGCCGGCCCGCACCGCGGCGAGGACGGAAGCAAAGAATTGATCGGGGTCACCGGTGAATTCGCCGGTCGACTTGCGCAACCTCATCAGGTCGAGCAAAGGCCGGCCGAGCAATGACTCGGGCGGCAGCTGCATCATTTCGCGGTATCGCTGGTTGAAAAGGATCAGGTGGCCTTGTGCATCGAACATGCAAAGGCCGTGCGCCATGTTGTTGAGCGCCGTGTCCAATTGCAGCTTCTGTTCGCGCAGCAGCTTCTCGGCCTCGGTATGGGCCCGCAACAGGTCCTGCCGCTCGGTGATGTCCTCATGCGTGGCCACCCAGCCGCCGTCGGCCGTCGGCTGGTGCACCAGCAGGATCGAGCGTCCGCCGGGTACCTCGACGATGAGGCTCTTGGTTTTTCCTTGTGCAAGCGTGGCATCGACGTCCGCGCAATAGGTCTCCACGTCGCCGTGAAAGCTGCCGGTCTCCTTCCGATGATGGAGCAGGTCGCTAAAGCTCAACCCCGGCTTCACCACGTCCGGGGACAGTCCATACAACTCGATGTACTTGCGGTTCACGACGGCGATGCGCTTGTTCGAATCGAACAGCACCAGGCCCTGCGACATGTTGTTGAGAGCAGCGTCGAACTGGCTGTTGGTGTTGGCAAGCGCGCCGAGGGTCTGGTCGAGCATCCGCAGGGGAAGGCTGCGGACCGCGAGGAACATGCCGAACCCAAGCAGGCAGCTCAGCAGTGCGAGCAGGCCGGTCTCGCGCAGGAGGGCGTCGATCTCCGATCTGGAATCGACCAGGCCGGCCGCATTGACATAGCCGACGGCGAAATAGCCGGCTGGCAGCGACACCGCCGTCATGACCGCAACGAACAAGCCGATCGCGGTCACCAATGTTGGAAGCGAGACCTTCACAAGCGCCCACCCACGACAAGTCTGAAAGTTGGGGACTCGTGCTAGCCACTGTTGTCGCGGTGCACTTCCCCCGCATGTCGAACGGTAATGAAGACACGAGCTTGCTTAAATTGCCGGCAAATTCCGGGTCGTTGCCGTGCATTGGCCGGCGTATTTGCCGGTGTTGGTAAAAATTGGATTACCCCAATACCGTAGCGGTGCGTTCGGGCCGCGCCGATCACTGCTTAATGCGGGATGCGATCTGCTCGATGCGTTGTCCGCAATGTTGGATGACGTGTCGCGGTTCCGGATTGGCCTCGTCGACCACCGGATATTTGACCGGAATCGCGACGCACGCCCGAAAATGCTCGAGCGCCTTGTCCGGTTCGTTGCGAGCAAAGAGTGCGTCGCCAAGGCGCTGATGCGCGATCGCCCAGTTGCGCTGCCACAATGCGTGAGCCGGGAATTTCTTGGCCAGCATCGTAGCCCGTTCGAGATAGGTCTCGTAGTTTTCGAGCGCCTCGTCGACGCGGTCGACCAGCAGGAACGCATCGCCGAGCCGCGCGTGTCCGATCGACACGTCGTTGTGGTAGTTCTGGTTGTCGCGGTCGGCGCGGGCCAGCGGCCCCACCAGTGATAGATAGTCCGCGTAGGCGGTCACCGCGCGCTCATGGCGACCTTGCGCCATCAGGATATCGCCCTGGCGCTGATAGCTGTAACCCAGGAGGCGTTGCCAGACCGGCCGCTGATCGTCCTCGGCGACCAGGCGCGAGGCGATCCTCTCGAACGCCAGGTACTCCAGCATAGCGCCGTCACGATCGCCGCCGGCGCGCTTGGCATCGCCGATGCTGCGGTGGGCCGCCATCAGTCCCCAGCGCCAGTCGGCGCTGCGCGGTCGCGCCTTCGTCAGCCGCTGATAGATTTCGAGGGTGGCCTGGTAACGCTTGAGCGCGCCGTCGACGTCGCCCTGCGCGAGCAGCACGTCGCCGATCCGCGGCAACAGCGTGCCGAGGTCGCGCTGCCACACCAGGTCGTCTGGTCGCTTGGCGGTCACGCGCAACGCGATCGGCTCGGCGCGCCGGTAGCTTTCGAGCGCCGCCGCCGTCTCGCCCAGCCACTTCTGCGCATCGCCGATCGACTCCAGCGCAAAGAACAGCCGATGCTGCAGGATTTCGTTGTCCGGCTTCGCCGCCAGCATGCGCGTCACCAGCGCCTCCTGCCGACGGTAGGCGTCAAGCGCGCCGGCGATGTCGCCGCTGGCATTGCGGCCGTCGCCGATGCGGTCGAAGCTGACCGCGAGCAGAAACTGAATCTCATCATTCGCCGGGAAGGCGGCGGCCCAGGCGGCGGCAAACTTGTTCATGGTGGTTGCCGTCTCGATCGCCTCGCGCCCCCGGCCGCTGCTCATGTAAGTCTGTGCGCGGAGCGCCAACAGCCGAAGTTGCAGCACCGCGATCGCCGGGCTTGAACGCTCCGGCCGCGGCGCTTCGTCGAGATCGTGACCGAGCGCCTTGAGCGTCGTCAGGCCGTTGTCGAGGAAACGCTGCGCGACCTCGGTCGGCAGCGAACTGGTCGGCAGGGTTTCGTCGATGATCTGGAAGTTTCTGGAGGTCGACTCGAATGTCGCGGCGAAGCTGGTTTCGGCGCGGTTACGCTGGATCCAGGCAAAAACGCCGCCGACAATCGCGATCACCAGCAATGTGGCGGCGACGGCGGAGAAGGTGCGGCTGATGCGGGCGACGCGCCTTGCCGCCTCGACCTGCTGGCGCAGCGCCGCCTCTTCACGCTCGCGTTCCCGGCGCATTCGCTCCTGTTCGGCGTCGCGCGAGCAGCGGACGTAGTCGATGACGACCGCCTCGCATTCCTCGCGGCGCCGTTCGACGTAGTCCACGGCTTCCGACAAGGGGAGGCCTGAGCCCAGCAGCAGGCTGTCGCGCTGGCTGCCGTCGGTCGCACGCCAGCGCGCGGCCGCATGTTCCAGCCGTGACTTCAATTCGAGATCGGCGCGATCCTCGGTGATCTGGTCGCGCGCCCGGTCCCAGTGCGTCAGCAGCGCCTCATGGGTGACGCGGATGCGCGGCTCGTTGCCGCCTTCCTCGGCGTCGGCAACGAATAGCCGGGCCTCCGGCGCCAGGAATATCTCGACCAGCTTGCGCTCGGCGCTGTTCTCCGCGAAGCGGCTGATCGGCATGGTCCGGGCCGTCGCTTCGCTTGCCGTGCTCGGCGCGACCGTGACCAGCGCGCGCAGCACCCGCGGCAGCGCCGCCTGCACCTCCGGCGACTGGTTCTCGAACACTTGCGTGGCGCGCCGGCCGAGCGCGCCTTCGAGGCCGCCGAGCGATCGATAGGCCGCGAATGTCAGCTCGTTGTTGGGCGTGCGCTGCCGCCACAGCTGATCGAGCAGGAACGACAGCAGCGGCAGCGCGCTGCGATTGCCGGCGGCGTGCAGGATTTCATCGTTCAGGCTGATGCCGCGTTGCGCGTCGAATTCGAACCGCAGGCCGGCCTCGCGCGCCGGCCGGCGGATGATCTGGCCGATCTCGGCGCTGTCGGGCTGTTGCAGCAGATAGCGGGCCTCCGAGCTCGCCAGTTGCACCAGCGCCGGCACCGTGTCGATGCGGTCGAAGAAGTCGGAGCGCATCGTCGCGACGACCCACACCAGCCCGGATTGCGCGAGTGCCGCCAGCGCCGCGACGAAGGCATTGCGTTGCTCCTCGCCGATCGTCTGGATCGTGAACAGCTCCTCGAGCTGATCGACCAGCAGCACGAGCCGCGCTTCGGCGATCTCGGTGAGGGCGGCCGCCTTGGCGGCCTCGGCCAGACCTTGCTCGATCGGCAGGATCGCCTGCTTGGGCGCTTCGCGCAGCAGGTCGGCGAGGCGCTCCGGCGTGTAGCGAAGCTGCGCCAGCTCGGGCAGCGCTGATGGCGCCATGATCGCTGCCGCCAATCCGCGCATCAGGTCGTCCGGCTGATCGCCCGGCCGCAGCACGGCGCGGCGGCAGAGCGCGACACGGCCGATCATGCCGGGCAGCATCAGGTCGGGGACCAGCCCCGCCTTGACCAGCGAGGATTTGCCCGAGCCGCTGGCGCCGAGCACCAGCACAAACGCCGAGCCCTTCGATGCCTGCCGCGCCAGCACCTCGCGCAGCTCGCTGCGCGCCCGGGTGCGACCGAAAAACACCGGCGCATGCTCGAACTCGAACGACTCCAGCCCGCGAAACGGCGAACCTTGCCAGCGAACGGTATCGCCGCTCTCGCCGGCGAGACGTTTGGTCAGGAGCGCGTGCAGATGCTCGTAAACGCGATCCTCGAATTCGCCGGTGGTCGAAAAGCTGTGCCACGCGGCGGTCGCGGTCTGGCCGTCGGTGCCGCGGAACCAGCGGCCGATGAAATCGTCGACGCGGTCGAGCTGCTCGATCTTCTCTTGCAGGGCGGCGCGGTCGGACAGGCCGATCGTGGATTCGGCCCGCTTACGATAGAACAGGATCGGCGGGGTGCCGTCCTTGCGCGCGCTGGCCAGCGCGTCTTCGAACTCCCATTCGGTGCCGGTCACCGGCCGCCCGGAGATCGCCCCGCGAAATTGATCGGGCGGCAGCAGCACCCCCAGGCGCGACCAGACGATCACGACCACGATGTCAGCCGTATGCGGGGCGGGGATATTGCCGATGTCCTGGAAATGACGGCTGGCGACCAACGGCTCGCGCTCCCAGAGCAGCGCCTCGACGCGAACGCGGTGGCCGAACTCCTGGTCGAGTCGGGCGATCACCCGCTCGGCGATCAGCCGTTCAGGTCGAACATCCGATGGAGAGGAAATGAAGATGCGGATTGTGGCCTTGCTGGCCATCTGCACCCCTCTGCGCACAACGCCGCCCAACACCTTGTATTGAAATACCATTTTGAAGTCGAGCGGGGCGGGGCAGGCGGCAACCCGGCCGGGCTCGATAAATGCCTGGTATTCCGCGCGTTGGACGAGCTCAGCACTACGATAATGCCGCTATCGCCGGGTATGAATTGGAGCTAGGCTCATGCCGCTGGAACTGCACACTCGAGGGGAGTGGTCATGCAGAAGATTGCTTTGGCGATCGCCGTCGTGCTCGGCTTGGCCGCGTTCGGCGTCGTTGCGCAGCTTTATCTGGTTCCGACCGACGTGAATGCGCAGACGACGGGGCCGAGGAATCCTGATCCGCCGTGAGCCGCCGCCGCACTTTGAGAAGCGGGCAGGACACGCCGCCGTGAGGTTTGCTCGGTCGTTTGCGCGGTCATGACAGCGTCTACCGACGACCGTGTGAATCGAGCCGATGCCGGATTCGCTGCGCCATGAGCCAGTCGCCGCGATCGCTGTATTTCGTCAACTGGTGGATCGACGCCGCGGCCATCGGCGGATTGTCGATTGCCGCCTTTGTCATTGCGCGCCTGCTTGCGGATGGCGGCACGCGCGCCATCGAGTTGGCGCAGGCAGGCGCGATCCTCAGCGTCTTCGTCAACTACCCGCACTTTTCTGCGACCATCTATCGTCTGTACGAGAATCCGGACAGCGCGCGCCAGTTTCCGGTCACGGCCTACGCGCTGCCGTTCGTATTGCTGGGCGCCGTTGCCGCGTCGCTGTGGCAGCCGGCGCTGATCGCGCCGTATTTCGTGCTGCTGTTCCTGATCTGGTCGCCGTATCACTACAGCGGGCAGACGCTCGGCATCACGATGATCTATGCGCGGCGCGCGGGCTTCCAGGTCGAACGCTGGCAGCGGCTCGCGCTCTCGACGTTCGTCTTCTCGATCTTCGTCGTGGCGCTGGCCCATCGGCAGCAGCGCACCGAGCCGACGACCTCGCATGGCGTGACGCTGCCGCCGATTCCGTTTCCCGACTGGTTCGCGCCGGTGGCAACGGCGGTGATGTGGGCCGGCGCTGCGGTCTTTCTCTGGTTCGTGGTCGATTGGTGCCGCAAGCATCGCCGGATGCTGCCGCCGATCGTTCTTCTACCTGCAGCGTCCCAGTTCATCTGGTTCATGCCGGGCATGAAGACGGCGGCGTTCTACGAGTTCGTGCCGCTGTTCCACAGCCTGCAATATCTTTTCATCGCCTGGGCGATGCAGATCAGCCTACAGGTTGGCCGGGAAGGGCAGGAACGGTCCTGGCGCGCGATCCGCGCCGTGAGCATGAAGTGGGGACTGTGGAACTATGCCGGGGGCATCGCGCTCTTCATCGGCCTGCCGTGGCTGTTCATGTGGGTCTCAGTGCCGACGGCCACGATCGTCGGCGTGCTCATCGCCGCGGTCAACATCCATCATTTCTTTGTCGACGGCGTGATCTGGAAGCTGCGGCACACGTCGTCGGCCTCGCCACTGATGACCAACGTCACCGATCTGGCGGCGCATCCGCGCCCCGCATCCGCATGACCCGCGCCGTCCTGCTGTTTGTCTTGCTGGCCGGCCCCGCGGCGGCGCAGGGCCCGGAGTTCACGGTATCGCGCGTTCCGTTGACCGGCCGCGAAACCTTTCTGGCGGTTGTCATCGTCGCGATGATGCTCTGCGGCCTGGCGAGCTTCTTTCTCTCCGGCCGCGTGGCGGCGCGAACTCAGACCGCCTTCGCGATGTTTGTCGTCTTAATCGGTGGGTTTGCGCTGCTCGTGCTGTTCGGCGGGTTCATCTATGACCATCCGCTCGCGGCGATCGGTCTGCTGTTCCTGCTGATCGGGCTGTTCAAGCTGATGAACCAGTTCGAGTCGGCGCGACGGGGCGGGGACAGGACGGACGGCCGCTGAGCAAGCGCCGGCGCGACGTCAATTATTCGATCTTGATCCCCACCGCCTTGATGACCTGACTGCGCGTCTCGGCCTGCGAGCGCACGAACGCCGCGAATTCGTCGGGGCTCTGGCTACCGGAAGGCTGGATGCCCACGTTGATGAGCCGGTCGCGTACATCCGGCATCGCCAGGACTTTGTTGATCGCGGCGTGCAGCTTCACGACGATGTCCTTCGGCGTGCCGGCCGGCGCGACCACGCTCTGCCAGATGCCCATGTCGAAACCCGGGAAGGTTTCCGCGATGGTCGGGATCTCCGGCGCCAGCTCCAATCGCGGTTGGCCGGTCAGCGCGATGATCTTGATCTTCTTGTCGCGGTAGAGCGGCAACGCGACGTTCACGCTCTCGTGCCCGATCGGGATATCGCCGGCCAGCATGCTGGTGATCTGGGTGGTGCCGCCGCGGTAGGGCACCATCGTGAGCTTGATGCCGGCGCGCATGTTCAACAGCCCGATCGCGACCTGCGACGTCGGCGTGCTGACCCCGATCTGCAGCGTGCCAGGCTTGGCCTTCTCGATGTCGACGATGTCCTTCAACGTGCTCACCGGCGTCGTGATCGCCGCCGTGATGGCGGACGGCACCGCGGCGACCAGTGTGATCGGCTCGAAATCCTTGAACGGGTCGTAGGCCAGCTTGGTGTAGAGAAACGGGTTCATCACCAGCGTGCCGTCGATGGCCAGCAGCAGCGTATAGCCGTCGGGCTTGGCGCGGGCGACCGCCTGCGCGCCGACAATAGTGTTGGCGCCCGAACGATTGTCGATGACGATCTGCTGACCGAGCTCTTCACCGAGCTTCTGACCGATCACGCGGCCGAGCACGTCGGCCGGTCCACCCGGCGCAAACGGCACGATCAGGGTGATCGGGCGGGCCGGGTAGGGCTGCGCGCCGGCCGGCGTGAGCAACGCCAGCAAGGCGAGCGCCGCGACGGCGATGCGGCCGAGACCAGTCGGCATGGAATCCTCCCTGGTTGCTTTTTGTCGTTCAGCGTTTTGTCGTTCAGTCTTACATGTGCGTCATCAACTGGCCCAGTTGCGGCATCGCCGGGCGCGAGACGGCGCCGAGCTTGCGCAAGCAACCCCACAACACCGCCTGGTTGGAATTGACCACCGGCTTGCCGAGCAAGCGCTCGATATCGGCAATCGCGTCGATCTGCGTGGTGTTGGTGCAGGAGAGGAAGATGCCCTCGACCTCCGGCCGGTCGTTCTGGCGCGCGAGCTCCGTCCACTGCGCCGGCGTGACGTTGCCGAACTCGAGCGCTTCGAGCTTGAGCGCCACGTCGCATACGACCTCGACGCCGGAGGCGTTCAGATAATCGATGATCGGCTTGTTGCTGTGGTAGGGCGTGAGCAGCATGATCCGCTTCAAGCCGAGCACCTGAAGCGCCTCCAGCACCAGCCGGCTGGTGGCGACCGCGTCGATGCCGGTGGCATCGCGCACGATGTCGAGGATTTTTCCTTCGCCCTGCGGCCCCTGCGACATCGAGGTGTCGGTGCAGTGGAAGACGATCAGATCAGGTGCGCAGTCGGCGAGAAGCTGCGCCGAGGTCGCGATCTCATCAGCCATTTCCGGCAGCGGCCGCTTCCAGGGACCGGCGACGCGCGCCCGCGCGACGTGGATCCCTAGGTCCTTGGGCGCGAACCGGTTGAACTGCGGCTCGCTGAAGGTGTTGACCGAAGGAATGATGAGCCCGATGCGACGGTGCGGGAGCGTATCGGTATCGGCCTCGACGGCGGTGACGACGTTCATTGGCGAGTATTCCCCGGTTAGTATCCAACCATAGCCGGCAAAACATGGAGGCGTAAGCCATGCGTTACGAGCTGTTCTATTGGCCGGAAATCCAGGGGCGCGGGGAGTATGTCCGGCTGGCGCTGGAGGAGGCGGGGGCGTCCTATGTCGACGTGGCGCGGCGCGGCAACGGTGAAGACCGGATGATCGCGCTGCTGCAAAGCAAGCGCGAAACGTTTCCGCCGTTTGCGCCGCCGTTTCTCAAGGCCGGCCGGCTGATGATCGCGCAGACCGCGAACATCCTTCAGTATCTCGGCCCGCGGCATGGCTTGGCGCCGAAGAACGAGCAGGGGGCGCTGTGGGTGCATCAGCTCCAGCTCACCATCGCCGATTTCGTGGAGGAGGTGCACGACACCCACCATCCGATCGGCTCGGCGCTCTATTACGAGGATCAGCGCAAGGAGGCGAAGCGCTACAGCCGCGAATTCTGGAAACGCCGCCCGCAGAAATATCTCGGTTATTTCGAGCGGGTGCTGGAGCGCAGCGGCGGACCCTGGCTCTTGGGCCGCCGCATCAGCTATGCCGACCTGTCGCTGTTTCAGGTGGTCGAAGGCCTGCGCTATGCCTTTCCCAGAGCGAATCGGCGACTGGAAAAACAGATTCCCGGTGTGGTCGCCGTGCACGACGCAGTGTCGGCGCGCCCGCGGATCGCCGCATATCTGGGCTCGCCACGGCGCATACCATTCAACGAATATGGAATTTTCCGCCACTACCGGGAGCTTGATGCGTAGACTCGACGGGTTCCAACTGTTGCGCATGTGCATCGGTCAGCTCGCCTACTGGAATTTTAAAGATTCCCCCGGTACAACCATGCCACACCGGTGCATGCGGGGGGCATGCCGTCGATGTTTCACACGATCAACCTGGTTTATCTCGTCGCGAGCGCGATCATCTATTTCGCGATCCTGTCGGCGCTGTTCCGGCTGCGCTCGCACGTCGGCATCGGAGCGTTCTTCTGCGCCCTCGGGGTGATGCACTTCCTCGAGACTTATCTTGCCAGCGTCGCCTATGTCGAACTGCCGTTCGGGATCGTCGCGTCGCCGGGGTCGACGGTGCTGTTCACCGGCAAGCTGATGCTGCTGCTGCTGGTGTACATCCACGAGGATGCGGTGGTCGTGCGGCAGCCGATCTACGGCCTTCTGGTCGGCAACATCCTGGTGGTCATGCTCGCCTACCTCATGCGCAACCACGCGCTGATGGCGATATCGCCCGAGCGCGTCGCGGATCTCGGCTTCCTCAACGAGATGGGCGTGCTGATGGTGTGGGGCACCGGCATCCTGTTCATCGACTGCATCCTGATCATCCTGCTCTACGAACGATCGCGGCTCTGGTTCGGGCAGAACGTGTTCGTGCGCCTCGCCCTGAGCGGCGTCGTGGTGCTCAGCTTCGACCAGCTCGCCTTCTTTGCCGGCCTGCACGTTCTGACCGGGGCGGGGCTGTCCGTCCTGATCGGCGGCTGGGCCGCCAAGATGGGCGCGGTCGCGGTCTACACGCTGCTCGTCGGCGGCTATCTCTGTTATTTCGAACGCCGGCAGCAGACCGGCCGCCCGCCGAAGATCGGCGACATCTTCGATATCCTGACCTATCGCGAGCGCTACGAAGACCTGCTCGCCGAGCAGGCGAAGAATGGCGGTTCGCCGCCGAGTTCGTCGCCGCGCCCGCCGCGGACGGCGTCCTAGCGGTCGATACGAGGGCGCGGCGCTAATCTCCGACCTTGTGCCGGCGCTTTCCTGGACTGGCGGCTGCCGTCCGGTCCATGTCACTCCGTGACCGGCGGTCGATAAAATTGCAGACATCGGCAGAACGAAGCGCAGAGTGTGCCGCTTTACGGTCGCAAACGGCGAGCAGAATTAGCTGTTTTCTTGGGAAATTTATCATCATCAGCCTGATGCTGCCGGCCGTAGCTACGAGTGTAGGACGATGAAACATATTGGCGTCATCGCGATTGCTGTGTTCGCTGCAATCCTGCCGGATAGCGCCGTCGCTCAACGGGCGCCGGCAGAGGGCTACGAAGGAAAAGCCGTCTCGCGTCTGCCGGTTCAGCTGCAACGGTCGCTTGACGCGGCGTTGGTCCGTGAGGAGCGAGCAAAGAAGATCGGCCTCTACTTGCCATCCTTCCCGATGCCGTTTCGTTTTGACGGCAAATACGGCGCATTGAATCGCGACGGCACGTATGCGGTTTCGCCGACATACGACTGGATGGACGACTTCTCCGAAGGACGCGCGGTTGTCGGGCTGCAGGATAGGTTCACGACACTCTACGGGTACGTCGACGAATCCGGCGGTGTGATCTGGCCACCGAATTTCGCCGTTGCAGATCGGTTTTCCCGTGGACTGGCGCAGGTCGAAGTCGACGGCGCATCGGGATTGATCGACCGCGAGGGCAAGGTGGTCCTCTGGCCGCGATTCGGTTTTGTCGTCCCATTCACCAAGGATCTGTTCTGGGTCACCGAAGAGCGGGAGATTGTCCAGGGCAAGAGCGGCCAAACGCGGTTTCTTTTCGATCAGCCGATTAGCAGTTTGAACGGGATATCTGATACGTCCATCAAGCCTAAGGGCCGATGGGGTCTGGTCGACCGTTCAGGTTCGTGGGTTCGACAGCCGGAATTTTCGGCAGTCCGCATATTCAGCAAAGACGATCTGGGCCTGATGTGGGCCAGGACAAGCGCCGGTTGGGGGCTGATAAGAACTGATCTGTCCTGGCAGGTCGAACCGCAGTTCGATCAGGCCGGATACCTCAGTGAGAACCGTGCCGTTGTCGTGCTGAACAAGCGCTGGGGTTTCGTTGACGAAACCGGCCGCGTCGTGATCGAACCGCGCTTCGACTATTCTTTTCCATTTTCCGGGCGTTATGCGCCCGCCCGGGTGAACAAGCAGTTTGGCCTCATCGATCGCACCGGCGCCTGGGTGGTCGAGCCGACATATGAGATGATCTACCCGGGCGGCTATCTCACGCCGCGATCATGGTGGACCGTCGTCGCGGGAAAAAAGTACGGCCTCCTCGATGACACTTTGCGCGTGGCAATAACTCCACAACTGGACCAGACACCTGCCGTGTGCACCGACGGCCAGATCATGGGCGTGATCGACAAAAAATGGCGATTGTTCTCGCGGGATGGCGCGCCTGTACAAGGCGAGGGGGAGCGATGCGATAGCGCCAAATAAGCCGCAACGCCGCGTCGAGCAGCGCATCTCACAAGAGGCGACCCGTCAGGATCTGCGCCTCCCACGTCTTCAGGAATTCGATTTCGCGGGCAATCCAGCTGACCGGCTCACTGCCCCATTCTCGCGCCCGGCTCGCATACTCACCCATCAACCAAATGTGCCGGACGACGACGAACACCTGTGCCGCTTCAAGGTCGTTCGGGTGTATCGGCCGTATCGTGCGATAGCCTTCGATGAAGGCATCCCACATGGCATGCTGTTTTCGGCCGAAAGACACCTTCGCCCACAAGAACACCGACAGGTCGTAGGCCAGGTAGCCGGGGCCGCCATCGTCAAAATCGAAGAATACCGCCTGGCCGGTTTCCGTGATGCGCGCGTTGATGCCGTGGCAATCGCCGTGGCAGTGGGTCCATGTCAGATGATCGAATGTCGCGATGGCGTCGGCGGTTCTCGCGGCGACGGCTTTCAGATCGGCGGTCGCGCGGGCGTCGTTCACAATTCCGAGGTCAAGCACCCGCGCAAGCGGCCGGTGCAGCAAATGGTCGAGATCGAGCCTGTAGAGAGGCGCGGCGGCGCTATGGGAGTCGGCAGCATTGTGCAGCATCGCAAGCGTCACGCCATTGGCCCGCGCATCGGCGCTGGACGCCATGTCGGGCGTGCGCCCCTCGAGCGCGCGAAACAGCACGCCCTCACGCATGCCTTCGGGCGCCCGGCCGCGAACGAACAAACCACCGTCGCGCGTTGCAACGGGGGAGGCGACCGGCACGCCCGATCGGGCAAGGTGCGCCAGGAAATCGGTTTCCGTCCTGACATCGGCGGGACCGCGCGCCCGATGATGCGAAAGGCGAAACACGTAACGCTCGCCGTTCGCGGCAACGATCAGATAAAGGTCATTGAAGCCGCGGTTGAGCATGCGGCAATCAAGCGGTGGTGGCAGCGCGTAATGTTCGGCCACGAAGTGCGCGACGGATTCCGCCCGGGCGGTCGTGTACAGGGGCTCAAAGTCGACCAAAGCCGGCACCTAAAGCGGAAGGACAAAGGACATCATTGTTACCAAGCAGGCCGTCCATGCCACGAACAGGCCAGCCTGCCAGGCGAGCTATTGCGGGATAACCGGGGGAATGTAGGGCAGCGTTCCGGCCAAAAGCCACAGCAGGAACAGCACAATCGGAAGATGGACCACGAGCTGCAGGAACGTGAACCCAACGATGTCGCGCGCCTTCAATCCGAGTACGCCCAGCAGTGGCAGCATCCAAAACGGGTTGATGAGGTTGGGTAGCGCTTCTGCCGTGTTGTAGACCTGCACGGCCCAGCCCAGATGGACTTTCAGATCGTTGGCGGCCTGCATGACGTAAGGCGCTTCGATGATCCATTTGCCACCGCCCGACGGGATGAAGAAGCCGAGCACCGCCGAGTAGATGCCCATGACCACCGGAAATGTGTTCTGTGTCGTCAGGCTGACGAAGGCGTGCGCCACCTGGTCGGCGACCGAGACCCCACCGACGCCCTTCGCGGTCGTCATGATGGCGGCGATGCCGCCGTAGAGTGGAAATTGGATGAGGACACCTGTCGTCGCAGGCACCGCCCTGGCGACCGCATCAAGATAATTGCGGGGCCGCCAATGCAGCAATGCACCCAGCATCAGGAACAGCAGATTGTAGGTATTGAGATTTGAAATCGCGATGATCGGGTCCTTGAGCGCGAACTCGCGCACCAGCCAGCCGCCGCCGAGGGCAACGACGATCAGAGTGATCAACGGGCTGTATTCCAGCCACTCGCCGGGACGTTCGGGTCGGGGGAGTTGCGAACGCGATGCATCGACATTCACGCCCATCATCTGGGCCGTGACTGCCCTCTGCTCGGAGGGAGCCGACCACAGCGACAGCAGAATCGAAATGACTATCAGGACGACGACAATCACCAAGGATTGCCACAGGAAGATCGTCTGGGAGAACGGGATGACACCCGTGATCTGAAGCAGGGGCTTCGGCAAGCTCGACGCATTGGCCTGAAGCTGCGCGGCCGACGAGCTGAGCCCCAGCGCCCAGGTCGCCCCGAGGCCGAGATAGGCCGCAGCGCCTGCCGCGCGATAATCCATGTGGAGGTCGGTGCGCCGGGCGAGCGCACGGACCAGCAGACCGCTGAAAATCAGGCTCATGCCCCAATTGAGCAGCGAGGTAAGCATGCTGACGGCCGCAACGAAGGCCACGGCGCTGCTTCCGCTGCGTGGCAAGGCGGCTAAACCGTCGATGAGTTTGGCGGCGGGAGGCGAACTCGCCACGACATAGCCGCTGATGACGACCATCGCCATCTGCATTGTAAAGGTGATGAGACTCCAGAAGCCATCGCCGAACGATGCGGCGACGGCCACCGCGGGTGCCCCATTGAGCAGCGCCGCAACCGCGACCACTGCAACGGCAAGGGCGACGAAGATGTAGGCGTCCGGGAACCAGCGCTCGGCCCAGTTGGTAAAGCTCAGCCCGAGGCGTGCAAGAAAGCCTTCGCCGCGATCATCGGCTGGCATTTGACCAGACTGGCCCGAGCCGGCGGGCGTCGTATTGCTGACGTTCGGCATGACCATCGCTCTCTGTTCGAATGTACGAGCCTGTTGAACGCTGCCGAGGATCGCTTCGGGTCAGAAGCGGACGTGACGTCGTTGATTGTGGATGTCTGCCTTGCCTCCCGCAAGCGGACCTTCCTGCGCGTTTATGTGTAGACGCCTTCGTCGCCGCGATCGCGCGCGCTTACTTGTCGCGACAGGTCTCACTTGGCGCGACAGGTCTCACTTGGCGCGACAGGTCTCACTTGTCGCGACACGTCGCGCAGCGGCATCCGGCCTTGAAGAACAGGTCGACGTATTCGCGGCCGTAGTCGTAGGTGATTTCCTCGCCGGGCTGGATGCGCCGGACGGCCTTGAGAAAGATATTGCCGCGGATCAACACCGATTCCGCGTTCGGCCGGCAGGCGTGATTGACGTAGCGCGCGATGTTGTCGCGGCCGGCGCCGTCGATCGTCCAGCGGCTTGATATCTCGAACATGTATTTGCTGCGGCCGGCGCGCTCGCGCGCATGCGCTTCCGCAGTCGGGATGCGCGGGCCGGTGTATTCGACGATCAGCGCATGCTTCTTGATCGGCAAGGTCGCGAACAGGCCGAGCCCGGTGTGCGAGCGGCCGACGCGGTAGGGTGGGGAAGTCATGCGCCCATGTTCCATCCACCCGCCAATGGCATGTCGGCAGTCGGAGTCAACCGGAACATTTCTGGCATCGAGGATCAGGCCGGCAAGATATTCATGCGCTGAAAGTCAAAGTCCGAACGATCGGGCGGAACCGTTCCTGTGGCGTCACGATAGTGGACGGCGGACAATGGCGCGCGGTGACCAGTCAGCGGTACCAACCGCCAAACCCACCAAATCCGCCGAACCCATGCGAGGGCCCGCCGCCCCACCAGTTCGACGCGTAGGCGGTGCCGGAATCCCGTCTCGGCGCCCTGGCGACAGCGCGCTTCGGCTTGGCGGCTTTTGCGGTCGTCGTCGCAACGGGCGCGGGAGCGGTTTGAGGTGCCGCGCTGGCCATGGCGATCGGGCGCAGGCCCTGAATCTCGTTTTCGCGGGCGGCCAATGCGACAGCCAGTTGCTCAATGTTCGGTGAAGGTGCGCCTGATATTTCGCGTACAATGATACGAGCCGGCTTCTCATGCGCGGCCAGGTCGAACGGCGGGTTCGGCAACACCGTTGGCTGCATCAGCCAATACATCAGCAGTCCGAACCCAATCATGACCGAGACCACTGCCGAGAGCCCTACGAGCAGCGCGACGTCGCCTGATGGCGGATCGGATCGGACCATGTTCGCCAACGCGCCATAATCAAAAGCGTTCCGCGGGCGTGCGGGCGGCTGGCGCTACAAGCCGAAAAGCTGCTCCGCATTGCCGTGCGCGATGCGCGCCTTGTCCGCATCGGAGACCGGAAGCTGCTCCAGGAACGCCCGCGCTTCGGCCATGGAACCGTACGGATAGTCGACCGAGAACATAATTCTCTCGACACCGACTTCTTGCTGCAAATTGAGGAAAGTTGCCGGGAAGTTGAAGCCGCCAAAGGTGTAGTGGACGTTTTCACGCAGATAAGCGTCGAGCGGACGCGCGAGTTTCGTCAACTCCGTGGGGAAGTTCTTCCGGAGCCTCGGCAACATGAACGGAATGCCTTCGCCCAGGTGGCCGATGACAACTTGCAGTTTCGGATATCGGTCGAACACGCCGCCGAGGATCATGCGGATGAGGTGGACCGCGGTTTCGATATGCCAGCCCCATCCCGCGCTGGCGAACATGGCGCTCACGGGTGGCGCAAAACCTCCGAACGACGCCTCGGCGACCGCCTTCGGCGGCACGGTCGGGTGGAGATAGATCGGGACATTGAGCGCGTCGGCGCGCTCCAGGATCGGCCAGAAGAATGTGTCGTCCAGGTAGCGGCCGCGCGTGTGGCCGTTGATGAGCGTACCCTTGAAGCCCTGTTGCCGAACCCGGCGCTCCAGTTCTTCCGCCGCCTGGTCGGGAGCGGCGATCGGCAAGGCGGCGAAGCCGGCGAAGCGCTTCGGGTATTTCTTCATCGCCTCGGCGAGGAAGTCGTTGGACTCGCGCGCGATCGCTATCTGCTCCGCCACCTCCGCTTGCTCAATCCCCGGCGAATTGAGCGAGAGCACTTGCATGTCGATGCCGGCGGCATCCATGTCGGCGATGCGCTTGTCGCCGATATCCGGCAGCAACTCGCAAATCCTGGCGCCCCAGGCGCCTGAATTGCGCAGCCGCGCGGTGAACTCCTTGCCCGGACCCGCGAGGAATCCCGGGCTGGTGAAATGCTCTTCAAGGGTGATGGTGTGCATCTGTGTGTGAACCTATAGAGCCAGCCGCTGCGCGAACAGCCGCTGCGCGTTGCCGCCGAACATCTTGTCCTTGTCGCCGGCCGGCAAATCCAGCGCCTCGATATAGGACGGGTCGGCGATGATGTAGGGATAGTCGGTGCCGAACATGAAGCGGTCGATGCCGATTTCGCCCACCGCCATCTGGATGAACGATTTCGAGAACGAGCAAGTATCGTAATAGAGATTCGTGCGCGCGAACACGCTCGGCAGCTGCGTGATGTGTTCGCGGCATTCGTGGAACAGATGGAAGCCGTGATCGAGCCGCTCCAAGAGGCCGATGAAGGCCGAGCCGGTGTGCGCGACGATGAATGACAGCTTGGGATGCCGCTCGAACACGCCGCCATAGATCATGCGGGTGACGCAGAGCGTGGTGTCGAACGGGAAGCCGACCCGGATCGGCAGCGCGTAATTGGGCAGGTGGTCCGCGAAGGTCGGCAGCATCGGATGCTCGGAGACCGGCAGGCCGAGTTCGGCGATGCGCGCCCACACCGGCTCCAGCCTGATATCGTCGAGCGCCACGCCGTCGAAATTCGAGCCGACGCCGATGCCGACCACGCCGGGCGCGTCCTTGATCCGCTCAAGCTCGACCAGCGACGCCTCGACATCCGGCAAGGGCAAGGTGGCGAAGCCGCGTACCCGGTCGGGATTGCGCTTGGCGCGCGCGACGATCGAATCGTTGAGGCGCCGCGCGAGGTCGATCCGTAGCTGGGGCTCGAACACATAGACGCTCGGCGTGTTCATCGACAGGATCGAGATGTCGATGCCCTTGCGGTCCATCTCGCGGATCAGATGGTCGGGGTCGAACATCTCCGGCCGGAACGGCAGCCAGGTGTTGCCGTCCTTCAGCAGGTAGCTGAAACGGTCCGGATTGGTCTTGATCGTCACGCCGGGCAGGGACCGCAGCGCGTCGAAGAATATCTCCTCGATCTGGTGGGAATGGACGTCGATTTTCATGAGGTTGCTTCGGTCGTCGGGAGGAAGGGGCGGTCGTGGGGAAAGCGTGAAGAACGAAGTATTTAGCACGAATTCGCCATGATTTCGCGCGCCGATTGGGATGGTACTGATGGGATGGTACTTAGGGCGTCCGCCGATTCGATCGGGCGCCGGGACCGTCGTGAGGTCGGCACCGTGAATGAATACGTCGCCGTGACTAAGGAATGATGCTCGTGAAGGACAAGACGTTCGACCGCCGTTTCATGAACCGTGCCCTGGCGATGCAGGCGGTTCTCGTGGCCGCCTCGGCGATGGCGTTCACCGCCACGGCGGAGACGGCTTCGCCGCAGTCGTTCGTCGACGGCATCTATAAGCACTACATCGGCAAGGACTCGAAGGGTCTGCCGCTTTCCAGCGCAACCGAGATCCGCCGCTATTTCGTGCCGCCGCTCGCCGACGCCATCATCAAGGATTTCGCCATCGCGGAAAAAGCCGGCGAGGTGCCGCTGCTCAACGGCGATCCGTTCGTCGACGCGCAGGACTGGGAGATTTCGAACGTCAAGACGGCGGTGAAGTCGACCGGCGCCAGCACCGCGGTCGCGACCGTGACCTTCATCCAGTTCATGGAGCCGCGCACGGTGACGCTCGATCTCGCCACCACGCCGGCCGGCTGGCGCATCGCCGACATCAGGTGGGCTAGGGGCGACACGTTGCGGGCGGTCTACAAGCTGAAATAGGCAAGCTGAAATAGGAAGACCCCATGCTCCGCATCCTGCCGGCGGTCCTCGCGCTCGTCTTTGCCGTGCCTTCGTCGGCGCTCGCGCAAGGCAAGGTACAGCTCGATGCCGTCACGATCCATCTGTTCCTGGCGACGTCAGGCACGCTGTCGCCCGATCTCGAGACGATCCAGGGCTTTGGCGCCCGCAATTTCTCGGTGCAGGGCGAGGGGCTCGCCGACAACGAGCGGTTCTACGCGGCCTTGATCAAGGTGCGCTTCACCTCAAAGGGTGAAGTCTTCGCGCAGGGCACGCAGGCGCAGGTGGTGGTGACCGATCGATGGAAAAAGCGGATCGTTCGCCGCGAGCAGATCGGCAATGTCTATATCGGCTCGCACGGCTGGACGTTCGTGCCGGTGTACCTGCCGGACGCCGCCTGCGGACCGTTCGAGGTGGTGGTGACGGGCGGCGGCCGCAAGATCGTCAAGCAGATCGAAGCGACCTGCGGGGAGTGACGGCGGGAAAATTGTGGCAGTCGTGTCCCGTCGCGGTGGAACTTTCTGAATGGATTGGGAAAATTGTGGATCGCGAACGTGCGGCGCGAAACGCTGTTTCACATCCAGCGCTCTAGTGTGATGGTGTGCCTCGGCGGACAGTTCCGCCAAAGGGAGGGGCTAATGATTCGGTGTCTCGTCTTGGCGGCGATACTCATATCGGCGCCAGTCGTCGCAATGGCCCAGAGCGACCGCGAGCGCGGCGACAAGGCCTGCCGCGGAGACGTCCAGAGACATTGCAGGAGCGTCGTCGAGCAGGGGGACATGGCTATCCTGGCCTGCTTGCAAACAAATCGTAACCGCCTCAGCGGGACGTGCACGCGATTCCTGCAATCGGTGGGACAGCTTTAGCCCTCGCGACATCTGGGCCTTGGTCGGCGCCGGCGCGATCATGGACTACGGCGTGGGGTACGGCCTGCCGATCGGCTATTCCAACGCCGACGCCGAGGCGATCGAGCCGCAGCAAGACGAGGATGCTACGGCCCGGATTGTGACTCCGCCCCCGAAATCCGAGGGCTATCTGTTCGAGGCCGATACGTTTGCCGAATTGATCCGCGCCGGCCGGCCGATTTTCAGGTGAGGCGATGCGCCAAGGCGCTCGCCGGTTACTCGCCGCGAATCTGGCCGTTGCAAAGGTTGATGACCTTCTCCTCGGTGTAGCTGAGAAGTTCGCCGAGACCTTCTTCGCGGCCGATGCCTGAGTTCTTGAATCCGCCGTAGGGCACACCCGTGTAGTGCGTGCCAACGCCGTTGACCCAGATGTAGCCGGCTTCGATTGCTTGCGCCACGCGCAAGGCCCGGGAGATGTCCTGCGTCCAGACGGCTCCGGTCAGGCCGAGGTCAACGGCGTTCGCTTTGTCGATGGCTTCCGCCTCGGTCTTGAACTTCATGATCGACATGACAGGGCCGAAGATTTCTTCCTTGGCGATGCGCATGGTCGGCTCGACGTCGCCGAACACGGTCGGCTCGATCCAGTAGCCGGCTTTGAACTGGCTTCCCTGGGGCCGTCCGCCGCCGAGCAGGAGCTTGGCGCCTTCGCTCTTTCCTATCTCGATATAGCGAAGCACTTTCTCGTACTGCGCCTTGTGGTTGATCGGGCCCATGTTGGTGTCGGGCTCCAGCGGATGTCCAACCTTGATCTTGCGAACCCGGTCCAGGATTTTGCCCAGCACCGTCTCGTAGATGTCTTCGTGCAGCAGGATCCGGCTCATCGAGCCGCACGACTGCCCCTGCCAGCCGAAGTTCATGCCGCCGACGCTGGCCGCCGCCACGCGATCAAAATCCGCATCGGGGAAGGCGATAAGCGGATTCTTGCCGCCGAGTTCGAGCGATACGGCTTTGACCGCGGATTCGGCGGCAGCCTTTTGAATTGCCATGCCAGTGGCCGGGGAGCCGATGAAGGCAATGCGCTTGACCTTGGGGTGCCGGACCAGCGCCTCGCCGGTCTCCCGGCCGCCGCTCACGATATTGACGACGCCGGGCGGGAGAAGCTCGGCGCACAGCTCGGCGAGTATCGACGCCGAAAGCGGGCTTTGCTCCGAAGGCTTGATGACGATGGTATTGCCGGTGATGATCGCCGGCGCGATGCGCGACGCCGCAAAGCCGATCGGATGATTGAACGGGATGATCCGTCCGACGACGCCATAGGGTACGCGCAGCGTCATATGGATATTTCCGGGGGATGCGGGAATGGTCTCGCCTTTGATTTCGAACGCGAGGCCGGCCGCGAACTTCATCCTGGAAACCGCGGTTGTCACATCGTTGCGCATCGGGCCGATGGTGTTTCCGGTGTCCAGCGACTCGATGCTCGCGAACTCCTCCTTCTTCGCCAGCACGGCATCGGCGAGCGTGTGCAGGTATTCCGCGCGCTTCGCCATCGAGAGCGCCGACCACGCTGGAAATGCGCCAGCCGCTGCATCCACCGCCAAGGCTACGTCACGCGCGCTGCCAAGCGGGACGCGTCCGAGATGCGTTTCGTCGGCCGGATTGGTCGATTCAAGCCACTGGCCGTCGACGCTCTCGACCAGCTTGCCGCCAATCAACATCTTACCGGTCACCGGACGTGTTCCGTGCATTGTCTTCTCCTTCGGTTGTGCCGCCGCTTCACCAGCGCGGACGGAATGGTGGGGCATGCGAGCGCCGATAGGATTTTGGCGCCGGTGAGCTATGTGTCTGCCGGCGGCGTCGCGCATCGTTATATTCATCAGAATATAACGTGTGGCGGTCGATGCGGTCAAGGTATCGGATGGTTCACTTGGTCGGTTCAGGGGAGGCGTACGCGATCTTGCATTGATGCCGGCCACCGGCGACTTGCAACCAGCTCCATCACGCCGCCTTCCGCGACTCACGCCACAGCAGAAACAGCCCGGAGCCGGCGACGATTGCGCCGCCGATCAGCAGGCTGACGGTCGGCACGTCGCCCCAGATCGCGAAGCCGAGCATCATCGCCCAGATCAGCGAGAAATACTGGAACGGCGCGACCGCCGACGTGGGCGCGAGGTGCAGCGCGCGCGTCCACCAGTACTGCGCCACGCCGTTGCCGACGCCGTTGAGCACGAGCCAGCCGGCGTCGGTCCAGGTCGGCATCACGAAGCCGAACGGCAGCATCAGCGAGAACGCCGCCGACATGATCAAACTCTGGTAGAGCGTGAGCGTCGGCGTCGACTCGGTCGCGGTCAGTCCGCGCACGCCCGCGGTCACCGTGCCGTACATCACCGCGTTCGCCAGCGCGAACAGCGCGCCGACCGTGAAGGTCTCGGTGCCCGGGCTGGTCACGATCAGCACGCCGAAGAAGCCGACCAGGATCGCCGACCAGCGCGCGATGCCGACGTGCTCGCGCAGCAGGATGATCGAGGCCAGCGTCGCGAAGATCGGCGCCGAGAAATTGATCGCGACCGCGCTGGCGAGCGGCATCAGCGAGAACGCAATCATCAGGAACGTTTGCGAGCACGACTGCGAAGCGCCGCGCAGCAGGTGGCCCTTGAGCCGCTTGGTGTGGAACACCGCGAACCCGGTGCGCGGCAGGATGATGATCGAAAGCCCGATCAGCGGAATGAACACGCGCGAGAACAACACCTCGCCGATCGGATAGGTCTCGATCAGCCATTTCGACAGCGCGCTGGTGCAGGTGAAGGTGAACGTCGCGCCGAGCATCAGCAAGATCGCGGCCGGGACGTTATCCTTCCGCTCCGGCCGTGCCGGGGCGGGCGGCGGCAGGGTGCCGTTGGCGCTCTGGTCGACGCTCAAAAGGGGGCTCCGGCGGGAAGGTGGGCGGGCCAGTGATGCAAGCCGGCGGGGAGGGGCGCAAGCCGTCCCTACGCATGGCTCGAAGCAGCGGCGCGCATGACATTGGACCGAAACTTGGGCCAGTGACTTGGCCAGTACCTTCGGCCCGTGACTCTGGGCCGTGGCTGCCATTGTGCCGTCATGGGCGCAATGGTATGCGCGTACGGGCGCTAATGACACCGTGGCGAATCGGCCGCCGGATCATCCGGGGTTCAACGAAGTGGGAGCGACACCGATGAGACTTACTCCAATCTTGATGCTGACTGCCGGCATCATCGTCACCGGCGCCTTTGTCAACAGCCGGGTCCACGCCCAGCTGAGCAAGGACGACGTGAAGTGGATCAACCAGTGCATTGCCGACAATAAGGGCGTGCCGGGCGGCACGGCGGAAGTCGTCCGCAAGTACTGCATGTGCATGAACGAGGAAATGGACGACAACGAGACGCGCAGCGTCACCGCGTTCGAGAAGGCCAATCCGAAACTCCGCGCGAAGTGCGACGCCGCGGCGGGCTGGAAGTAACCGGCGCCATAGCTTTGCTTTTCGAGTAACGGGAGTGGCAGGCGAGCCTGCCGCTCCTTTTTCATGCGTGTTTTCCGGCCTTGCTTTCACGCGTGCGGGCGACCAATTGACGATGGGTTGACGAAGCGTCCGATCGAGGAAACGCCAATGGCTGGATCATCGACTGAATCATCGGCTGCGTCGTCGGATCATTGGCCCGAGCTGCCCTATGCGGCGTGGCAGGACACCGCGCTGACGCTGCAGTTGTGGACGCAGATCGTAGGCAAGATCCGGCTCGCGCGCACGCCCTGGCTCAATCACGCCTGGCATGTGACGCTCTACGTCACAGCGCGCGGGCTCACCACGTCGCCGATCCCCGACGGCGCGCGTACCTTCCAGATCGATTTCGACTTCGTCGACCATGTTCTGTGGGTGCGCACCAGCGACGGCCACTTCCGCCAGGTCGTGCTCAAGCCGATGTCGGTGGCCGAATTCTACGGCGACGTGATGCATGCGCTGGCCGGCCTCGGCATCACCGTCAAGATCAACGGCAAGCCCAACGAAATTCCCGATGCGATCCCATTCGCCGATGACCGCGTGCATGCGTCCTACGATCGCGATTTTGCCAACCG